>Ga0247611_10009723_pt1 | contig 11481 bp, 8 predicted proteins | sample 177DNAGHGhighgp2_FD_192422 | JGI IMG/M metagenome (GOLD analysis project Ga0247611, IMG submission 192422) | Sheep rumen microbial communities from Palmerston North, Manawatu-Wanganui, New Zealand - 1770 DNA GHGhigh gp2 | ecosystem: Host-associated > Mammals > Digestive system > Stomach > Rumen ... | reverse complement strand
ATCTGTGAAGTACCTATGCGAGGTGATTTTGATTCCAATATTTGTACTTCTTGCAGAGTGGAGGCAGAGGGCCGCAACGGTACGGTCCATGTGGTGATTTGATCCGACCGGATTACTACCTGACAATGGTAGTCCCAGTATCCCACCGTCGAAAACTTGATGTCGTACAGTCCGGCAGGAAGCCCTTTGAAGGAAAAATTCCCGTCCATATCGGCTGTGGTGCCCGCCACCCGATGGCCTTGTTGACGCGCCACTATGTTGACAAATGGCACTGGCTCCTGCGTCTTGGCATCCACCACCGTTCCCCGAAACAGGGCAGCCCCGTAGCTGTTCAGCAGACGGTCGTAGAATGTTTTCCTGTCCATCAGCGCGAACCCCAACTGCGGCTGGTCCCACTTGGAGATTGACATGATATGATACTTGTTTGCCATCGTCGACAGTCTGGTTTCCAATATGTCGTCATTTTGCATGTAGGCGTTCTTTGTCCATGGCCAGAAACCGGCATTGAAGCTGCCGTATTGCTCTAACGAGCGGTCGTAGAGGCTCAGGCAGAGGTTGGCGGCCACTGCTGCGGAGTCGCCTTCGGCAATGCGGAAGGTCCACCGCTCCTGCGCGCCGGGTTGCAGGCGGTCGCGGAAGGTCTCGGTGTTGATGGTCAGCACCTGATCAGGCCGCACCACGCGGATGACATACCGCTTGGTGAATGAGCGCCCCTCGCGCACGGCCGACAGATGCACCGTGCAGCCGTCTTTCATTTTCTTGGTTATCGGGATGAGGAGGGTGGAGGTGTGGCTGCTGTCTATCACCATCATGCCCCGCTGGTAGATTTTGGCGGCATGGCACACGCGATAGTAGAGCGGCTGGTTGCCGTAAGGGCTGCCCAGCTCAAAGCGCACCGTGTCGCCCACCTTGCATGTGAGCTGATTGTAATATATCCAGTCGCGGCGGGGCGTGGTGCGCAGCCACACCACCTCGTCGCCCGTCACGCGGCCATTCGTCGCCACGTAGTTGACCAGCGTGTCGTGCCGATTGCCATCGGGGGTGTGGAACACCACGCGGTACAGTCCCGAAGGGAGGCCAGGTATGACGATAGTGCGGTCTGCGGTGGTGCTGTCATAGCGTTTCGCCACCACAGGCCACGAATGCCGGTCGCCTTCCTCACGGCTGAAGGCGCGGTAGGGGAACAACCGATGGAACTCTGCCTTGCTCCCCACCCATCGCGCCTCGGGGTGTTCGACTTGCAGGGTGTCGAGCGTGCGCACCGTGTCCGGCTGGCACAGCTGGTACAATTCCACCCGCACGTTGCCTTGTAGTGGCTGGTGGTCGAAGTTGTTGTAGACAAAGGTGAGGTGGCTCAGGTCATCATTGGTCGTCATGCAGTACCCGTCGGCATCGCTCACGTGGAACGAGAGGTGCTGCTCGTGCAATTCGCCGTCGGCATCCATCACCCGCACGTATGCCGTATAGATATAAGTGGTCTTATGGGTAGCGCTGGACGAGTCGGCAGTGTCTTTCTCGGGTGTGAACGTGAACTGGAAGTTGCCCTCGTCGTCCACCGTAAGGCTGTCGCGGTGGGGATATTCGTCGGCCATTGACGATGATGTCAGGGGATTGAACATCTTCTCGCGGCTCACCTCCCACTTCACCCGTGCCCCCGACATCGGGGCACCGCTGTAGCTGATGGCTGAACCATAAAGGGTGATGGGCTGCCCAAAACGGCGCGCCGCCGCCTCGCCGCTGTCGCGGGTGGCGGAGAGCGTCACCATGAAGTGTGGCGGCTTATAGGCCTCCACCTTGATGGTCCGGGTGGTGTAGTAACCCTCAAAGAGGGAACTTTCATAGCCCACTGATTGCACCTCGATGCTGTAGCGGCCGTTCTCCCCCTCGGCGGGGATGACAAACTGCCCGTGGCAGCGGCCATGCTCGTCGGTAGTGAGCCGCAGGGTGTCAATAGCCTTTTCGTATTGTTGGCCGAAGGTGGCTATAAGTTTCACCTTCTTTGCCGGGCGGATGAGGATGCTTTGCTCCTTGCCACGGGTGTGCTTGCGGTATGCCACACAGCTGAAGCGCACCGTGTCGCCCACACGGTACACCGGTCTGTCTGTCATCACGATTTCAAGCCAGCGGGTCTTCTGCTTGTCCCGGAGCCATGTCCGCACTGCACCCCGGCCGCCGAATGTGGTATAGTAAAACTCATACCCGTCCATGTCGACCGAGAGCTGGTTGAAGTCAATCATCCAATATAGGGGCGATGAAGAGGAGAAACTGTAGTGTCCCTCGCGGTCGGTGCGGGTGCGACGGCGGCAGGGGCGCTCGGTCAGCTCCCTTTCGCCGTGCAGGGTCACGCGATGGTGAGCTATCGGCTGTCCCGTAAGGCGGTCCACCACATACCCCGCCGAGGGCCAGATCTGTGTGCGCCCATGGGTGGCAAGGGTGGTGTAGGTGATAAACGTAGCATCCGACGAGAAGTATTCCGACCCTCTCACCCCGCGTCCCGTTTGGCTGTCGGTGCTGTCCCAGTAGGCCAGCAGGACGTAGTTGCCTTGCGGCACGGGCGGCAGCGCCACCAGATACTCATGCCAGTTATGGTCGCCCAGGTCGGGCAATGTCTGCTCCCACTCCTTGACAGGCTTGAGTTTCATCAAGGTGTCGCACTTCTGCTCGTCACTGTAGGCGTAGGGCAGGTCTATCTGCTCCACGATGCGGAAGTGGAGCCGAGGGATATTCCTCGCCTCAACAACTGCCATACGGCTGCGTCGCGACGACTCGATGCTGGCAAATTTCAACCGGTACGCCGGCTGGCAGATGCTGTATTTGCGCAGCGTGCGGCAGTTTTTGGCCCCGTAAGTGCCGGGATAGAGATGTTCTGTCTCGAGGCAGAGGCGTTCCGCCTCCACCATTTGGTCGTTCTCATTCAGATACTGCGCGCGCCGCAACCCCAGCAGAGCCTTCATCTCCGGGTTCTCAATGCGAGGCTGGTAGTAAGCCACAAGGCTGTCGAGCCGGGGCAGATAATAGAACAAGTCGTACCGTTTAAGGTCGAGCCACAACATGGCCTCGGCATTGTCCGTATACACCTGCGCCACACGGTGGTGCAACCGCAACAGGTAGTGAGACTTCGGGCTGGCGGCGCCAGGCAGCGACCCGAATGTAGCAAGCGGCGCAATCACCTGTGGCCGCAACGTGTCGGGCAGCTCAATCAAATTAAGATGCGTATAATTGTTGTTGAGCAGCGTCTGCACCACCATGCCCAGCAGCGAGCTGTCCAATGGTGGCAACCCCGCCGCCGTGTCGTCCAAAAACAGGCGGGCGTAAGGCTCTGCGGAGGCAGTGCGCAGCTGTGCGGCGTATGCCAGCACACTGTCGGCACACCGCAGCAACGTGTCCTCCATGCGTGCCGCATGCCATTGGTATGCTCTCAGGTTGGGGTCATCCGACGGGTGGCGACGACCTATGCGGTAGTAGTTTTCTGAATAGATTCTGTTGTACGTGTCGAACAGCAGGGCATACGCCACCGCGCGGTCCACGCCCCGCAGCTGCCGTGCCAGCAGCCCGTAGCGCAGCAAAGCCGAGTCGGCAGCATGCTCGCTATAGCCCTCGTCAAGCATCGTCAGATAGAAAGCCGCCGTGAGCAGCTCCGTCCCCTCGGCCTGGCGGTAAAACCCCTGTGCCAAAGGGTAGGCGGTGGCATACTGAGCCTCAATCATCAGCGAGTCGAGGTGGTTCCACCGGTGGTTGTCGGGTTGCTGTGCCTGGGCGGTCATTGCCACCACAAGGGCAAGGAGTAAAAAGACTATTTTCTTCATGTCTGAAAAGTGCTGGTTTGACCATGCAAAATTACAACTTTTTTGTGAAAGAACAAGCATCTGCACCCCGGCCGATGCCAGCCCGTTCCTTTAGAGCCACCTCGAAGGCAAAAAGTGACACCCTCACACTAAAAAAACTGCTCCGCCTGGCCGTGGTCATTCCAGCACAATAATAGCCCCACACTCCGCGTTATCAAAGAAAGCAAAGACCTTGGGAGACGAGCAATCCCCTCTTAATACCAGCGGAGGTTCTCCGTCCAGCGTCGACACAATCTATCATTAACACAGCAGCTTATGCAGACCCGGCAGACAGACAGTATCAAGCAAATGTTCAACTCCATAGCCCATAGCTACGACGGACTGAACCATCTCCTCTCGGCTGGTGCCGACCGGGGTTGGCGGCGGCGGTCGCTGAAGTGGGTGGTGGACCGCAGCCGCCCCCAGCAGATTCTGGACCTGGCCTGCGGCACCGGCGACTACAGCCTGGCCATCGCCCGCCGGGCGCACCCCGACACACGGGTGACGGGTCTGGACCTGTCGGAAGGGATGCTGGAGGTGATGCGCCGCAAGGTGGACGAGGCCGGGCTGGCGGACCGCATCAGCACCCTCATGGGCAATGCCGAGGCAATGCCTTTCGACGATGCTCAGTTCGACCGCGTCACCATCGGATTCGGCATCCGCAACTTCGAACACCGCGAGCAGGCCCTTACCGAGATGCTCCGCGTGCTGAAACCCGGCGGCCGTGTGGTGATACTCGAACTCTCCGTGCCCGTCTGGCAGCCGGCCCGCTGGTGCTACAACCTCTATTTCACCCGTGTGCTGCCCGTGGTGGGCGGCATGGTGAGCGGCCAGCGGTCGGCCTACAGCTACCTGCCCGCCTCGGTGCTGGCATTCCCTCCCAAGGAGGAGTGGATGGCCACCATGCGGGCCTGCGGCTTCGCCTCCGTGCGCCACCGCGCCCTCAGCCTCGGAATTTGCAGAATGTATATAGGAGACAAACCGTTATGACACTAAAAGCTTGTTTGAAATCGATGCGCCTGCGCACCCTCCCTCTCTCGCTGTCGGGTGTGGTGCTGGGCATGGCCATCGCCATGAGCCATCACCCTGTGGCGGTCAGCACAGCGGTGCTGCTGCTGGCCACCACGGCCCTGCTGCAGGTGCTTTCCAACCTCAGCAACGAACTGGGCGACACCCTCCACGGCACCGACACCGCCGAGCGGCAAGGCATACACTATTCCCTCCAGGACGGCGAGATGACCGTCGGGCAGATGAAAACCCTCATCGCCGCCGTGGCCGTAGCGTGCGCCCTGTGCGGCACAGCCATGGTGGGCGTCTCGTTCGGCACCCTCTGGAGTCTGGAACCCGTACTGCTGCTCCTGCTCGGAGCGGCGGCCATGGCCGCCGCCATACGCTATACCTTGGGCCACAACCCCTACGGCTACCGTGGATGGGGTGACCTCTTTGTGTTCATCTTCTTCGGCCTCGTGTCCGTCATGGGGAGCTACTACGTCTGCACCCACATGCTGACCAACTGGCTCATCGTGCTGCCCGCCGCCACCATAGGCTGTTTCAGCGTAGGGGTGCTGAACGTGAACAACATCCGCGACATGCCCACCGATGCCGCCACCCGCACCACCGTGGCCCTACAGTTGGGCGGCTATCGCGCCCGGGTGTACCAGACGGCCCTGATAGCCGCTGGTTGGGTCTTGATGGTGGTCTACACCCTGCTGGGCACCCAAGGATGGACGCCCTGGCTCTTCGTCGTCACTCTGCCCCTGTATGTGCTGCACCTCCACGGTGTGTGGCACCGCGACGGACGCGCCCTCGACCCCATGCTTCCCATGCTGGTGATGAGCACCTTCCTCCTCGCCCTGCTGGCGGGCATCGGCCTGCTTCTGGGTGCGTCGTGACGCCCTTATTTTATTTCTACTTAGTTTCTACTTTATTTCCATTTAGTTTATCTGTCATAGTGTAACAAGAATGGAAATGTTGCAGAAGGCGAAGCGAGAGATGGGGATTGCGGCTATGTGAGGGTGGCGCCGGTGTGGCGGTTGTGGGAAGGGGTGGCCTGGCTTGTTTCGGCACAGGAGCCAGTTGCGGACAGGCGCGAAAAAAAGGCGGGACTCACATCCCGCCTTGCTGTTGTGTATACAAAAGGCTTTTGTCTCAGAGCAGCTTTTTCTTGAGGTTGAGGATCATGTCGTCGGTCATGCGCTCCAGGTCGTACTGGGGGTTCCAGCCCCACTCGGTGCGGGCGCAGCTGTCGTCCATCTTGTTGGGCCAGCTGTCGGCGATGGCCTGTTTGATGGGTTCGGGTTCGTAGACCATTTCGAAAGCGGGGTAGCGTTTCTTGATGGCGGCATAGATAATCTCGGGGTCGAAGCTCATGGAGGTGACGTTGAAGCTGTTGCGGTGGACGAGCTTGGAGGGGTCGGCTTCCATGATGTCAATCATGGCCTTCTGGGCGTCGGGCATATACATCATGTCCATGTAGGTGCCTTTCTTGAGGGGGCAGACAAATTTCTCGCCTTTGACGGCGGCATAGTAGATTTCGACGGCGTAGTCGGTAGTGCCGCCGCCGGGGAGGGTCTGGTAGCTGATGAGGCCGGGGAAACGGACGCTGCGGGTGTCGACACCGAAGCGGGTGAAATAGTAGTCGGAGAGCAGCTCGCCGGTAACCTTGGTGACGCCGTAGATGGTGTTGGGGCGCTGGATGGTGTCCTGCGGGGTGTTGTCGTGGGGAGTGCTGGGGCCGAAGGCGCCGATGGAGCTGGGGGTGAAGACGGCGCAGCCGAAAAGGCGTGCCACCTCAAGGCAGTTGACGAGGCTGCCGATGCCCACATTCCAGCCGAGCATGGGGTTGAGTTCGGCAGTGGCGCTGAGGATGGCGGCGAGGTTGTAGATGGTGTCGATGTTGTACTGCTTTACAGCAGTGGCTATCTGCATGATTTGGGTAGAGTCGATGCGCTCCACGGGGCCACGCTCGTAGGGGTCGCCCTTGAGGGGACGGAGGTCGCTACAGACAACGTTGTTGTCACCATAAATGTCTCTCAGATTACGGGTCAGCTCGGAACCAATCTGTCCGCCGGCACCAACTATAAGTATTCTCTTCATTGTGGTATTGTTTTAGATACGTGTTGTTTGTTACAATATTCCAATAACTGTTTTATTGCCAAACTGTTGGGCAAAAACGCCACATCAGTTTGAACAGGCAAATATACAAAAATATTCTGAAATGGGAGGTTGGTGAGTGAGGAAAAAGAGAGTTTAGGATTTTTTTTTGTACCTTTGTTGTCAGGAATAATATGAAGCAATTGATGATAAATGACTGTAGCACCGTGGAATTGTCGTTCCACCCGTTGACCGCTGCCGACAAAGAGTCGGTGCAGCGGGTCACCCTTTCGTCAGGCCGACGGAACTGCAATTTCACTTTCGGCAACCTGATTGGTTGGCGATTTTGGTTCAACACGGAGATTTGCATCGTGGAGGATGCGGTGGTGTTCCGTTTCAATATGGAGGGACGGCGCGCCTATATGGTGTGCACGGCTGGAGTGCCTTCGGCCGGGCTGCTGGAGGCCATGTGCCGCGACGCGGCCACGGAGGGATCGCACATGCTGTTGATGAATGTGGAGGACGAGCCGGCCGCCGCCATCGCGGCCCTGTGGCCGGAGCGCACGGTGGTGAAGCCCCGGCGGAACCAGTATGACTATATCTACCTGCGGCAAGAGCTGGCCGAGATGAAGGGCAAGAGCCTTAAAGCCAAACGCAACCATGTGAACAAGTTTCTGTCGGAACATGCCGACTTCCACTTTCAGAGGCTGGAGCCGGCGCTGTTTAGCGAGTGTCTGGAACTGGAACGGACGTGGCGCGGCGAAGTCAGTCGGGACGACCATGAGTACAACATCGCCGCCAACGCCGAGCAGCGGGCCATGGAGACGGTGTTCGAGCACTGGGAGGAGCTGGGCATGTGTGGCGGATGTATCTATGTGGACTGGCGGATGATAGCCTTCACGTATGGCTCGCCCGTGACGCACGACACTTTTGATGTGTGTGTGGAGAAGGCGGACCGCAATGTCGACGGGGCTTTCAACATCATCAACCAGCAGTTTGCAGCCCACCTGCCGGAGCAGTACATATACCTGAACCGCGAGGAGGATATGGGACTGGAGGGGCTGCGCAAGTCGAAACTGTCGTACCATCCCCATGAGTTGTTGACTTATAATAATATCGTGATACAATGCAGATGAACTATACTTTGCAGCGCATGACGGCGGCCGACGCCCGCGAGACGGTGGAATGGATGACGCGCCAATATGGGTTCGACCCTAAGGAGGTGGAGGACTGGGTGGCACACTTGCATTTCAACTGGCCGATGAGTGTGAAGGCCGTGGACGAGAACGGAGGGACAATCGGGCTGCTGAATATGAGCGACTACCGCATCGAGGAGGAGACCACGCAGATGGCTGCCGAGCAGCCCGCACTGCTGGCCCGCCTCGATGCCATGCGGTACATAGCTGTGTTCTCGTTCATCGTGGCGGAGCCATACCGCGGCACACGGCTGAATTACGACATGATCATGTCGATATGGGACGACTTGCAGGGCTACGACTTTGTGTTTATCCCCGTGATGCACCACTTGAAGACGCACAGCTACTGGAAACGCTGGGGGGCGGTGGAGTTCTTCCGCGACGGGATGTCGGTCTACTACCTGCTGCCCCTCTCCCCTGCCGCACGGACCGAGGCCGTTCGGCTCACTTTATAGCTATTGTCCAGCTAAAACTATACACCCCTTGACCTTTTCGGACAAGGGGTGCAGTGGGATGCGGGATAGCGGGCTGGGGGCTATTCGGCTTCCCGTTTGCCGGCAAGGAAGAGCTGCCGGCCGATGTTGGCAGCGGGAGCCGTGATGCCGTCGGTATTGACGGAGGTTTGCTGGCCGTCGATGTTGAAGAGGAGGGTGGCTCCGTCTTCACGAACATCGATGGTGACGGGAGCACCCATGACTAAAGGCAGGTTGACGGCATCGTGTCCAGCGGGGAAACCGCAAAGGAGCGGGATGTTGTATTTGAGCAGATAGGGACGGAGCATGGCTTCGACACTCTCGTAGGTGAACTCAGTGCCGCAGTCGGTGAACTCGCCCAAAATAACGCCCCGGCAGCGGGAGAGGACGCCGTTCATGGCCAGGATGTTGAACTGGCGGTCGATGTTGTGCATGGACTCTTCCACTTCTTCCATGAAGAGGATGATGTCGCGGCCCATGGTGGCATCGGCCCGTGAGCCGAGGTTGGGCACGAAGGTGCACATGTTGCCCCCCACCAGTATGCCGGTGGCATGGCCGGTGATGTTTTGGGGATGGGCAGGCAGCTCGTAGTGGGGCACTTTGCCCAGCAGGAGGTCGCGCAACAGGGTGCTTGTGGTGTCGGTGCCGCCTTGGGCCAAGAAAGAGCTCATGGTGCCATGTATGCTCATCACTCCGGCACGTGTGAAGAGGCCATGGAGGGTGGAGATGTCGCTGAAGCCCACTATCCATTTGGGGTTGGCGGAGAGTTCCCGCAGCGACAGGTGGTCGATGAGCTGGATGGTGCCGTAGCCACCCCGGTTGCAGATAATGGCTTTGATGGAGGGGTCGGCCAATGCCCAGCGGAGGTCGCTGAGACGTTCTTCGACAGTGCCGGCATACCGCCCAGCATCAATCTTGCCTACGTTGGGGCCAATGACAGGCACCAAACCCCAGCCGCGGAGCACGTCGGCCGTCTTTTCGACATTCTCCATAGGAGTGAAATAAGAGGGCGAGATGAGTGCCACGGTGTCGCCCGGTTTCAGGAAGGCGGGCTTGCGGCAGTCGAGGGGCAGGCCACCAGGGTTGGTGATAACGTGAATGTTGTCCTCCTTGGTGCAGGAGGTGGTTGCCAGAATGCCGCAAAGGGTAAGGATGGCGGCTATCACCCATGTTTTCTTTCGCATGTTGTGTATGATATTAAGTTGTTTAAATAATTCGTGTCAGCATGTTTGATGATTCATGACGGCTGGGCGCTATATCTTGTCGGGGGATTGCTTGATGATGCCCGCGCTGGAACGGAAACGACTACCCTCCCCATGTCCGCGCAAAAGCCCTGTAGTCAATCGCTTCGGACCCACATCCGACATGCGAGTAACAGCCTTCATCTTTGTCCCTGCCGCCATAACAAACTGCAATTTGGAAATGCAAAGATAAGGTTTTTATTTCAAATAACACACTTATACGTTCTTGAAAGGATAGGTTTTCTAATATAGCAACCTCTGATAACTGCCCAGAAAGTTAGCCCAATGGCAGCACAGCGGGTAAATTAGCGGGGTACAAATAACGCTCGGTAAGGGCAAAATTGTAAACCCGAATTTTCAGAGTCTGCCGTCATTTATTTTCCAGTAACCTTTCTTGTCAGAACCTACACGACGGATGTGGTTGTAGCCTTGTAAAGTCTTTATCGTTCTTGCAATCGTGGGACGCGAAACGCCACACACTGCCGCCAACTGCTCATAGGAATAGTCTGGATGAGTGCTGATGGCCTCCAACACCGCTCGCTCTGTTTTGGAAAGTCGAGTAGTGTCGAGATGCTTTACAGTATCATTTGCAGTATCATTTTCATCCTTCATCAGTCGGAGCAGGTCGAGTTGGGTAGAAATCACATAGTCGGCAATAAAGTCTGTAAATATCTCCGGTCGGGTATGTGCCGTTTCGAGCGAATAGATATACTCATGGCGAAGAATGGCCGGAATGATGGCAATGGTATATCCATTGCGCAACAGTGCAAGGTTCATCAACAGACGTGCCACACGTCCGTTGCCATCCACGAATGGGTGAATAAACACGAAACGCTGGTGCAGCGTGGCAGCCAGTTCCACTGGGTGCAGCATCTTCTGGTTTTCGTTGTACCAATTGACGAGCATTTGTATCTCGGCAGGGATTTTCGATACAGTAGCCACCGCATAGTGACTGCCGCTGATATATACCTACACTGTGCGGTAACGTCCTGCATTCTCGGTATCTATCTGCTGGTAGAACAGACGATGCAGCGTGAGGATGTCCTCTTCCGACAGCCTTTCATTCTCGGTGATACGGTAGATATAGTCGTATGCTTTGGCGTTACCAACCGCCTCGTAGTGGTCTCGCAACGGCTTGCCCTCTATTGTCAGTCCATCCTCAATGACCACCTTGGTCTCCGACTCTGTCAGGATGTTCCCTTCCAAGGCATTGCTGGTATAGGTCAGCCCTACACGGTAATATTCGCGTAACGACTTAAGCGTCGCCGGCGGCAGCGGTCGATAAGCTGAAAGCTTTCGGTTGTTCTCGTCAGCCTGATTGTATTTCATTTGTAATTCCGTCATATTTAGTCTAACTATCTTTCTGTATCGTTTTATGTCCGCCCGATAATTATTTCAGAGTGCAAAGATACGGGTTTTAGTTTAGTTACACATTCTTGCAAATTGACTCACGCATCCACGCATCACTTATTGTAATATTGCATTCAAGTATTTATAAATCTCCTTTATGATATGCACTATTCTTGTAACATTTATTGCAACATTTATTGCAACATTTATTGCAACATTTATTGCAACATTTATTGCAACATTTATTGCAACATTTATTGCAACATTTATTGCAACATTTATTGCAACATTTATTGCAACATTT
>Ga0247611_10009722_pt1 | contig 11481 bp, 8 predicted proteins | sample 177DNAGHGhighgp2_FD_192422 | JGI IMG/M metagenome (GOLD analysis project Ga0247611, IMG submission 192422) | Sheep rumen microbial communities from Palmerston North, Manawatu-Wanganui, New Zealand - 1770 DNA GHGhigh gp2 | ecosystem: Host-associated > Mammals > Digestive system > Stomach > Rumen ... | reverse complement strand
TCTATTTTTTTATAAAAAAAATTCTTGAAAATATTGCTGAATTTGGTATAAGAAAAATGCCAAAATCATACATTTCAAAATCCTTGTTTTTGCAAACAAAGGAATCGTCTGTGGTTGCCACGCAGACTGATTTCTTGCAAAGATAAGGGAAGCGTATGATTTTGGCGAATCTTGGCAATCATAGACCCTTCCTTTTTTTGGTATATGATGGCTAGATTTTACTTTATATCTAGTCTTTTTATTATGGAGAGATTTTGAATAATTGAATATTTATGAAAAAAATACTATGCTCATAATCTAGAAAATTGAGAATTTAGTTATCAAAAAGCATTACAAAAGATATGAAAAAATATTGAAAAATATTTTGAATCATGAGAAAAACAACATAAATATTTAGATTTAAGATTTGCTGACGACCAAGTTTCTGTACTTATAGAGACAAAAGATAATTTTGATAAATGGCCTAAAAAAGAAATCTATAAGCAACTTCAAGATTATGTTAGATTAGAAAAAGAATATTCAAAAAACAAAATTGTTGCAATAATCGCTAATACACAAGATGATAGAATATTAATGCGATATTGAGATAATCCTACTATAAACGATGAAAATGTAACAAAGAATGAAACATTAAAAACATTTCCAGAGTATAGAAATTTCTTTTTTTGAGTAAAAAATGATAAACAGAAAGTTATAAAAAGCACTTATGAATTGAATGAACTTTTACATGAATATGGAATAAAAGAAAATATTAGAAGTCAGTTCGTTTGAACTTGTCTTTTGGCATTAAAACATGGCTTGGTTTATGAAAATTTACCAACGAAATCTATTATTTGATGAATACAAGATATATTATCTCACTTGTTAAGTGATGATTTAAGGAAAGCAGAGAAACTGACAATATTAAATAATAAGGTTATAGAATCACAAGATGTAAGAGTTTTGAAAAAAGAAGAATTTCAGCACCTTTTGAATAAAATTAATGATGAAATAGTCCCTTATATAAACGATAAAAGTACAGCATGACAAGATTTATTAAATCTATTTTTTACTACATTTAATAAATATGTAGGTAAAGCTGATAAAAATCAAGCATTTACACCAGACCATATCGTTCATTTTATGTGTAAAGTAATTTGAATAAATAGAAATTCAAGAGTTTTAGACCCATGTTGTTGAAGCTGAGCTTTTTTGGTTAGAGCTATGGTAGAGGCTATGAATGATTGCGATACAGAAAAAGAAAGAGATAATGTAAAAAAGGAACAAATTTATGGTATAGAATACGAGGAAACTGCATTTTGATTATCAACAACAAATATGTTGATTCACGGAGATTGAAATACGAATATAGTTCAATGAAGTTGCTTTGATAAAACAGAATTTATTGAAGATGCAAAAATAGATAGAGTTTTGATGAATCCACCATATAATGCACAAAAAAAACATTGTAAACCAGAATATGTGGCTACATGGAAAGCAAACACAAAAGAAGACCCCTCAAAATGATTACATTATGTATATGAAATAGCTTCAAAAGTGAAAACTTGAAAATTAGCTGTTCTTTTGCCTATGGCTTGTGCGATAGGTTCAAGTAGTGATATAAAAATGTTCAAAGAAAAAATGTTAAATGAACATACACTTGATGCTGTGTTTTCTTTACCAAATGAAACTTTCTATCCTTGAGCAAGTGCTGTACCTTGTTGTATGATTTTTACATTATGAACAAGACATGTAAATTCACCAGTAAAATGAACATTTTTCTGATATTTCAAAGATGATTGATTTACAAAAAAGAAAAATCTTTGAAGAGTAGAAAAATTAAATGAACATTGAGTCTGAATCTGGAGTAGTATAGAAAAAGAATGGTTAGAGTTATATTATAATAGAAAATCAAAGCCTTGAATTTCTGTGGTAAAAGAAGTAACTGCAGATGATGAACGATTAGCAGAAGCATATATGGAAACCGATTATTCAAATTTAACAGAAAGTGATTTTCAGAAAACTGTAAATAATTATTTAGCTTATTTAGTTTGAAATTGAGATGTCTTTGAAAATTAATACATGCCAACGAAAAGATATTCAATTATATCCAAAATATTTTGATGTAATGCCTTGAATTTATCATTATTCTGATGAATATGAAGAATGAAAGACTCCATATATTTCTGCATCAAATGAAAATAATTGAGTACAGCAATTTATAAATTTAGAGCCAGATTTTGAATGAAACTGTATTATTACTTGAAAAGTATGATGTACGGCATTTTATCAATCAAAATCGTTTTGTGCTACAAGTGATGTAAATATTTTTAAGCCAAAATTTAATTTAACAAAAGAAATTTGATTGTTTATTACAACAATTATAAATTTTAATGAAAACTATAGGTGGTGATATTGAAGACAATGCCGTGTATGAAATTCTAAAAAAATAAAAATAAGATTACCAATAAATAATAATTGAGAGCCAGACCGAGAATTTATGGAAAATTACATAAAATCATTACATTACAAACCAATTACCACAAGAAATAAAAAACTAAATTTTAGTCTAGATACCAATAAACGAAAAGAATTTCCTCTTGATAAATTATTTATGCTTAAATGATGATTTTATAATAAAAAACCAGAACATTCTATTGATTGAAAATTTCCATTTTTAGCATCAACAGAATCTAATAATTGAGTTACTGAATATTATTCTTTGGATGATATTGAAACATGGGATAAGGTTTGAAATCAAGATAATACATTAGATAAAAAAATATATGAATGAAATTGTATTGCAGTTACAGTTAATGGTTCTGTATTGTAATGCCTTTTATCAGAATAGAGAATTTACTTGTAGTCATGATATTACAGCATTATATTTGAAATGACATACATTAAATCAATATATTGCTTTGTTCTTATGTTCAGTTATAATGAAAGAAAAATATCGTTGGAGTTATTGAAGGAAGCCTCACGATGTTAAAAAATTTTGAAAATCAATTATCAAACTTCCAGTTGATAATTCTTGAAATCCAGACCGAGAATTTATGGAAAACTATATCAAGAATTTACCATATTGAGATAGAATATAAAAAGTTGTTAGTTTTGCTATTTAATACATTGATTTTCAATTGATTTTTCTATTTTTTCAAGTATAGTGACTTATATCGTTTTTTTTATTCGTTATTAAAAAAATGAATTATACTGTAATTTATACGAAAGAAAATGATGGATGATATACCACGCAGGTAGTAGAATTGCCAGGTTGTATTAGCTATGGTGTAGATATTGAAGATGCACAAAAGATGACTAAGGAAGCCATATTAGCATATTTGGAATCTGTGAAGAAACATGATTCTAAAAATGTTTCATCGTTAAAAAATCAATATACATTTATTTCAAATATGTTCATAGATGACTTCGTACACGCCTAAGGATGTGATAAAATTCCTAGAAAAACATTGATGGGTTGTAGATCATATTAGGTGAAGTCATATAGTGCTTTATAATGAGTCGCAGAAGAAAAGGACGACAATACCTCAGCATAGTGCTAAAAAAGATTTACCAGAATGAACGTTACAGGCAATATTGAGACAGACATGATTTTCTAAAGAAGATTTAGATTAATAAATGTATAACACTATAAATGTTGAATTTTGATGGATTGAAGATATTAGATGAACATATAAAATTTCTGCAAGACAAATGTAGTACAGGAAATCTTTTTTTGGTTGGTTGATGTATCAGAGATATCTTGTTGGATATTGAAAAAAATCTTACTGATGTAGATTTTACTATGGCTTGAACACCTGAAGATATCTATGAAAATATCAAAAAAGATGATGTACATCATTTTATTACAGAAAAATTTGGGACAATTACACTGATTCCAAAAGAAAATAAAGATATAAAATATGAATTGACACCTCTTCGTACAGAAAATGATTATTCAGACAATCGCCATCCTGAGATGATAAATTGGCAAAATGATATACTGCTAGATTCAAATAGGAGAGATTTTTCTATCAATTGTATTTATTATTTTTCAGTAGATTTCCCCAAAAATAATTTGAATAAAGAGTTTAAAAAACACAAAAAATTTTATGATGAAGAAATGTTCCAAAAATCATTGAAAGACAATTGAGTAATTTTTTATTCTGATTTAAATTTGTTGGTTGTACAGGATGAAAACTATATTTCTAAATTGTTCCCAGATTGAAAATTTGATGAGATCTTTGCTACTTATTTGATAGATATTTTGCATGAAGATTTCGTGGATATTGAAAGGTGCACAGAGTGAAAAATTCGTATAATAATAGATCCGCACAAGTGAATTCAAGATATTTTGAATAGAAAAATTAAATGTGTAGGGGATCCAGCAAAGAGATTTACAGAAGATGCTTTGAGGATTGTCCGTGCATTGAGGTTTGTGTCTGTATTGAATCAAAAATTAAAAGATAATCAATGAGATAAACCAAAAATTACATTGTTTGATATAGATACAGATACATGGAAAGCTACCAAAGAATTGGTAAATTTGGTTTCAAATATTTCAAAAGAGAGGATTCATGATGAACTGATGAAAGTGTTTACCAGTGGAGATCCATTTGCTTTTGTGTCTTTACTGGATGAGGTGAAATTACTTGAGTATATTTTCCCAGCTTTATATGCTACCAAAAATGTTGAACAACCTGTGAGATATCATCCATTTGATGTGTATGTACACACATTGATGTCCCTTTATCATTTGCAAAAAATAAATTCGGATTATTTGGTTAGATTTGCCATGCTTTATCATGATGTCTGAAAAGTAGGGCAGTATGCTGCTTATGGGAAAAATCTTTCTCGTGATGAGATTCGTGAGATTTTGGCATGACCACTCAATCATCGTGTAGCTTGACCTGAGCTGGCAAAAGATGATTTTGCTAGACTTACTTTTTCAAAAAGTGAGATAAAAGATATTTGTCGATATATATTTAATCATCATGTACCATGAGAGATACTTAATGCAAATGAAGAAAATAGAGTGAAAAAACTTCGTAAGTTGTATAGTGAAGCTTGATTTGAAAAAGTAAATAATTTGCTGGACATCACGATAGCTGATAGATTAGGACAGTACAATCCGATGCAAAATAGTGCAGATATCACAGATGTAGAATGATTGAGGACTATGTTGAAAAAATTACAAAAGGAAGAATGACAATTTACTCAAAAAGATTTAGCAGTGGATGGTAAAAAAATTATGGAGCATTTTAAACTTCAATCTGGACCTAAAATTTGAGAATTGTTGAGTTGCGCATTAAATTGGGTGCTAGTAGATATAAAAGAGAGAAATGATGAAAAAACGATTTTGAATTATTTGAAATGATTGATAAAAAAATAACATATTTTATCATTTTTTTTGAAATATGGTTGATAAAGATTGCAAATATTTATGATATTTTTTCTTTTTTTGGCCGATGTGTTTATAATATAATGTGTGAATATTTAAACAATAACAAAAATTAATGAAAGTTTTATTGATACTGATATTAATTATATGATTGATTGTATGATGATATTATGCTTGTATAGCTGCATACAAATTATTTTTTTTAAAATATAAAGATGAACATACAAATAAACAGGCACAGAAATTGAGATTTATACAAGTTAAATTAGAAAAAAAAGCAGTGGCAAAATCTGGAGATATCGAAGCAACTGATCATACACAGCAAATGAAAGACAATATAGAGGTTATGAATCAAGTATTCAAAAATTTTTATTGTATATATGAAGACAATCGGAAAAATAGGACATTTTGAAATAATTATATCAGTATTGATTTGGTAGCAGAAAAAGAGCAGATCAAATATTTTTTGTGAATACCCAAAGAGCATGTTTCTACAGTGAAAAAGATGATAGCTGCTTTTTATCCTTCTGCTTTTATCGAAGATTGTGAACAGCCAAAATTTTTGGAAGCATGAAAATATATGGCATGATGACAATTTTATCCGACGAAAAATAGTGTACATCCTATCAAGACATATGAAAGTTTTGAAGCGGATCCAATGGATAGTATTTTGTCTGCATATAATAATGTGAATAAAGATGAGAAGTTGTGTTTACAGGTATTAGTGCAGCCACTGCATGAAAAATGGTTGAAAGATATGAGGAAAAAAGCAGAAAAAATCAAGGAATGAAAAGATTTTTGATGGTTTAAATCGTTTTTATTGAAATTGTGGAAAGCTGGTTCAAAGGATGAATCCAAGCATGAGGATGACCAAAAAAAGAAACATAAGCATGATTTTTCTCAACAGCAGTTGCAGGATTTTGATAAAAAAATGGATGATGAAGTATTCCTTACCAAGATTAGAGTATTTGCAGTATCTCCTGATAAGAATAGACCAAATAAAATGGTAGATGAAATGTGAAGATTATTCCATCAATACAATTATATTGGACTAAACACTCTCAAATTGAAGAAAATGAAAAATATCAGGTCATTTGCTAGAGATGTCGTAATGAGAGATTTTTATACTCATTATCCTACATTTGAGGATTTGCAGGATTTTGACAAAAGAAACATATTAAATATCAAGGAATTATCTTCTATAATTCATTTTCCACATGCTAGATTTAATCAAAATCCTAGATTATCGTGGCAAAAAGGTAAAATAGTACCACCTCCTAATGATCTTCCTAATGAGTGAATTGTGGTTTGATATAATAATTATGGTTGAGAAGAAAAAGAAATTAGAATTACAGATAAAGATAGATTTAGACATATCTATATATTGTGACAGACATGAACCTGAAAATCTACGATTATGTATGCACAAGCTGTGGATGATATGGATCATGGTAGGTGATTTACTTTTATTGATCCACACTGAGAAGCTTGTGAAAATCTTTTGAAATGGTTTCCAAAAGAGAGAATTGATGATTTGATATATTTTGATTTGTGAAATACTACCTATCCAATTTGATTAAATCCGCTTGAAGTGGATCCAGAGGATGCTGATGCCAAGGATGTGGTGACAAATGATTTGGTAGAGATGTTTATACAGATGTATGGACCTGAAATATTTGGTCCTCGTATTCAGGACTATTTCCGTAATGCTTGTTTACTTTTGATGGATCAACCTGAATGATGAACATTAGTAGATATTATGAGATTATTTACAGATGATGCTTTTGCTGAAGCAAAAATGAGAAATTTGAAAGATCCAGTAGTAGCATCTTGGTGGAATAAAACTTACAAAAAAATGTGAGATAGGGAAAAGGCTGAGATTATTCCATTTATTCAAGCTAAATTTGGTCCGTTTACTACTTGAGTATATGTGAGAAATATTATTTGACAGCCAAAATCATCATTTAAGATGTATGAGGCTATGCAAGAAAAAAAGATTATTTTAATGAATTTGGCAAAATGAATTGCATGAGAGGAGACATCGAAATTGGTATGAAAAATTATTTCTATGCAGGCAAAATTATCAGCTTTGAAGAGAGCAAAGATACCTGAATCTGAAAGAGTACCACATTATCTTTATGTGGATGAATTCCAGAACTATGTATCTGCTTCATTTGAATCTATCTTGTCAGAGGCCAGAAAATATAAACTTTGACTTGTGGTAGCTCATCAGTATATAGAGCAGTTGAAACAGGAATGACTTGGATGAAGTATGGATATGTCAAAGACAATATTTGGAAATGTCTGAAATATGTTTGTGTTTAAAGTATGAGCGCCTGATGCAGAATTTTTGCTTAAAGAATTTGAACCGGAGTTTACTCAGACAGATTTAACATCTCCTGAGGCAATGATGGGGGCATGTAAAATATCAGTAAATAATCAGCAAACTAGACCATTTTCTTTTAAGGCAAAAGTGCTTTATCCAGGGTATCCACATTGATTAGAATATCGTAATAGCCCAGAAAAGGTGGAAATAATAAAACAAATTTCTTCTCTCAAACGATGAACAAAAAGAGAATTAGTAGATAAAGAAATCTATTATAGGATTGGAGTGTAGGATAATTAATAATTAAAAAATGAATAATTTATTATTCCAACATTTTTAATTATTCATTATTAATTTTTAATTAATATACAGTCTATCAAAATTTTTTTCCACGATTTTTTCTAATTCAATTCTTTCTACTCACAAAAAATCTGAAATAAAATCATAAAGATATGTGATCATAGCAGGTGTATTTGTTTGTCCTCTAAATTTTTTTACAGGTAGATAAGGTGCATCAGTTTCTATAAGTAATTTGTCTAGCTCTATTAGTTTTAGGCTATTCCTAAGATTTTCTGCACTTGGATATGTAGTATTTCAGCAAAATCCAATCCATAAATTTGGAAAATTATTTTGGACTTTAGCAATTTCTTGAGGTCAGTATCACCGACAATGAATATAAATTTTTAAATCTTTGTAGTTTTCTAAAATTCCATATGTGTTGTCGAAATCATCTCTACTATGAATGACGACTGGTAAATTATATTTTCTAGCTAATTTCATTTGTTTATCAAAAAGTTCTTTTTGTAATTCTATATTTTGTTTTCAATCATAATGCACATCAATTCAAATTTCTCAAATTGCAACCACATACTCTTTATTTTCCACATACATATTTTCTAATTTCATCAACTCTTCATCGATATTTTCTTGTGTAATTTTTCATTCTACTACTTCCAATGGATGTAGTCCCAGTGTACATTTGATATAGGATTTTCATTTGTATCCTTTGCTTATTTTGATTCCATTTTCGTTGTATTCTCGATCAGATCATGCATTTATGAGTCTATCTCATCTTGTTTCTTCAAAATCAGAAATATGTTTTTGCCAATCTGGAAAGAGTTTTCAGCTATTTATATGTGTATGTGCATCTAGCATGAAAATATTTTTTAAAAATAAACATCTTTTGTTTAATAAAAATTAGGAAAAAATCAAATGAAGAGAATTTATGTGAATCTATTGTTTTTATGCGATATTTATATAAATAATTGTAATTGGTTTATATGACTAATAAAAAAAATGAAATTTAGGTCAGCAAAAATTATAGATGTCGTGGTATTGTCATTTTTAATTTTTTTAATCCCAATATTATTCCTTATATTCTTACTTATAGAATTTTGATATTGTAATATTGTTATAGTGGTTGTTATTATTTGTATTATTGCGATACTATTCCGGTATAATTCTTATGTAGAATTGGGTGATATGGAGTTAAAACTGGTAAAATTTTTAAGGAAGGATAGAATAATACCGTATAGTGAGATAGCAGGGGTGGATTTTTGAAAAATTTTCTTTCTGCCTAATATATGAATATGACATAGTATATACACAAAGGAATGAGAAACTATAGAAATTTGATATATCTTCCATTATAAAATTTTTAAACAAATGATAACTGAAAAATTGTTATTAAATAAAAATATAGATGGTTGAAATACTTTCCTTTCTAATGAATGATGATTTATTAGATTAGATGAAGAGTCTTTGTTCGTTTCAAAAAATCGTTTTGGAGAAAAAAGTACACTAACTATAAAATATTCTGATATTGTGTGAATTGAAGTAGTAATATTGTCTGAAAATTTTGAAAGTGATGGTTGTTGTTATATAAAATTGAAAAATCAAAAGTTTAAAGAAGCTTTTTATGGTATACAAGATTGTCATGCATTTGTGGATGCATTAAAAAGTAAATGAATAAATGCATATTTTGTATCTTCTGATGAAATAATCTCTGATTTAAAAGATGAGGATTTGTATTAATATTTAGTTTAATTTTCTTGTTTTTCTTATATATTTCATTATAAGTAATCAACTTGTTTTTTATATTGTTTTGAAAATTATGGTAATAATATCTATCGTTGTCGGAGTATTGATGTTTATGATACTTGTGGTATTACATGAATTATGACATTTCACAGCTTCAAGGAAATCTGGAGTCAAAGTTTTGGAGTTTGGAATTTGATTACCACCAAAGATTTGTAAACTTTGAAAGGATAAAAAATGAACAGAATATACTGCAAATTTGATACCTCTTGGGTGATTTTGTAGTCTAAAATGAGAAGATCCAACTGATGCAGAAGATTTTAATGCACCAGATAGTTTTATGTCAGCTAGTTTTTGGAAGAAAATTATTATATTACTTGGATGAGTGACTGCCAATTTTTTGGTAGCATGGATAATCTTTACGACAGTGTTTTCTGTATGAACTCAACCTATTTCCATTTTGCCAGAAAATGCTATTAAATGACAAAGTACTAGTTTACTTATGCCTACTTATTCTTTCTTGGAGGAAGAATGACTTTTGACTTGAGAAAAAGTTGAGATACCACTACTTGTACAAAATGTGAGTGAGTGATCTTTAGCTGCTGAATTATGAATTCAGACTGGAGATATATTTAAAACTATAAATGGAGAAAAAGTAAATGTACGAAATGTTTCTACTATACTAAAATGATTAATCTGACAGGATGTAAATATTGTGTATTCTAGAGATGGAGTTGATGGTGAAGTTAGGACACATTGTCCACAGGACAAATGTGTATTGTGAATCGCTTTTGCCACTTCTGGGACATTGGATTTACAACCGATAAAATTCCCTGTACACAAAGCTATGTGGATGTGATTAAAAGAAATTTGAGCACAATGGAAACTTACATTTTCGGCTTTATGAAGTCTGTGTAGGAGTTTTTGATCATTAAATTGAGCAGAGATAAAAGACTCTTTAAATGCATTGTCATGACCAGTTTGAGTGATTAAAGTATGAGAAAGTTTGATAGAGAGTTGATCATGGATTTTGTATCTTGCTTTTGCATGAATTATCTCTTTGGCATTGGCAATATTCAATGTGTTACCTATCCCAGCATTGGATGGAGGTAGAGTAGTATGAGTGATTATCCAAAAAGTATTTAGGATAAAACCAGAAAAATATTTCGTATGAGAGTGATATGTAAATACAGTATTTTTTGTCCTTTTGATGATATTAGGAATTTACATTATTTTGAAAGATTTAGTTGTGTATTGGTGATTACATATTCCATTTATATGATAAAAGATATTTTGCAAATATAAAAATAGTAGCTTTGGAACTACTATTTTTTTTGAAGTTTAAAATATTTTTTTATTCATTACATGATTTATCTTGGACCATTGCCTCAAAAATATAAGCTTGTTTTGTATATTCTGGCAGAGTATCATTTAATGTCGCTTTATTTTCTTTTTGCAAATTTTGGTATGTATTCTCTAAGTCTGTCAATTGATCTGTAGTCATGCAAGGATTGTTTTCAGCTATGTTTAGTAATTCTTTGTAGTATTTCTCCATGCTGTATTTGCTCTCAAGTAAATCTCCATTAGCACCAAATCGATTATTTCGTATTACTTCAACTTTTTGCCACAATACTTCAAATCCAGAGAAGACACTAATCCTTTCTGCTGGATGATTTTGTAGATATCATCGGCACAAGGTTAGCAAGATGCATCAGATTATAAATTTGATGATATTTAA
>Ga0247611_10009720_pt1 | contig 11482 bp, 9 predicted proteins | sample 177DNAGHGhighgp2_FD_192422 | JGI IMG/M metagenome (GOLD analysis project Ga0247611, IMG submission 192422) | Sheep rumen microbial communities from Palmerston North, Manawatu-Wanganui, New Zealand - 1770 DNA GHGhigh gp2 | ecosystem: Host-associated > Mammals > Digestive system > Stomach > Rumen ... | reverse complement strand
TCTATCCTTCTATTTCAGAGAGTTCAAGCCAACGGAGGGATTTTTCGTCGAGTTCGTCTTTCAACAGAGGGAGGCGTTTGCTTTTCTCAGTCAGCTCGTCGATGGAAAGGGTGCCACTGCATAAGGCCTCTTCCAGTTGTCGCTGCTCCGCTTCAAGGGCTACGATCTCTTTCTCCAGACGCTCGAACTCGGTCTTTTCCTTGTAGGTCATTTTTCTTCTAGACTCTCTAGAAGGTCTAGATTCTTTTGAGGGATTGGAGGGGCTGGAAAGACTGGAAGGGCCAGACTCTTTTGACGCTTTTGGCTGGAGGCTCTGCCACTCGCGATATTGCGTATAGTTGCCGGGGAAGTCCTTGATCACACCATCGCCCTTGAACACGAGCAGATGGTCGACCACCTTATCCATAAAGTAGCGGTCGTGACTCACTACGATCACACAGCCGGGGAAATCCTGCAGGTATTCCTCGAGTATCTGCAGGGTCACGATGTCGAGGTCGTTGGTGGGCTCGTCAAGCACGAGGAAGTTGGGGTTCTTCATCAGCACCGTACAGAGGTAGAGCTTGCGGCGCTCACCACCTGAGAGTTTATACACATAGTTGTGCTGCTGCTCGGGCGTGAAGAGGAAGTATTGCAGGAACTGCGAGGCTGAGAAATGCTTACCGCCACCCATATCGATATATTCAGCGATGTCGCGAACCACGTCGATGACTTTCTGCTGTTCATTGAATTGTAATCCCTCCTGGGAGAAATAGCCGAAGCGGACGGTGTCGCCGATGTCGAAGCGTCCTTCATCGGGGGAAATCTGTCCTAAGAGCAGTTTCAGGAAGGTGGACTTGCCTGTGCCATTGTTGCCGACAATGCCCATTTTCTCGAAGCGTGAGAAATTATAGTAGAAATCCCGCAGGATGATGAGGTCGTCGAACTGTTTCGATACATATTGGCACTCGAAGATCTTCGAACCGATATAGACGTTTCTCGACTTCAACCGTATCTGCCGCTCCTCGATGCGCTGCTTGGCCACACGCTCCAGTTCGTAGAAGGCCTCCTCACGATAGCGGGCCTTATGGCCTCGGGCCTGGGGCATGCGTCGCATCCATTCGAGTTCGGTGCGATAGAGGTTATTGGCTCGGGCTATCTCCGCCCGTTTGTTGTCGAGACGCTCCTGGCGTTTCTCCAGATAGTAGGAATAATTGCCACGATAGGTATAGATGGTCTGGTCGTCGAGTTCGAGGATCACGGAGCAGACGCGGTCGAGGAAGAAGCGGTCGTGGGTCACCATTAACAATGTCTTGCGTCCACGCGCTAAATACCCCTCCAGCCACTCGATCATCTCAAGGTCCAGATGGTTGGTGGGTTCATCGAGAATCAAGAGATCTGGCTCTGTGAGCAATACATTGGCTAAGGCGACACGCTTCTGCTGACCACCTGACAGCTGACCCATCGGTTGCTGAAGGTCGCGTATCTTCAACTGCGTAAGCACCTGTTTGGCACGTAACACTTTTTCAGGATTGCCCTGATGATTGAAGCAGGCATCGAGCACACTCTCCTGAGGGTCGAACACAGGCGACTGCTCCAACATGCCCACCTTCAGGTCGCGACGGAAGATGATGCTACCGCTATCGTAACCCTCCTTACCGGAGAGTACAGAGAGCAGTGTCGATTTGCCCGTACCATTTTTGGCGATCAGTCCCACCTTCTGTCCCTCGGCAATGGAGAAACTGATATCCTCGAAGAGTACCAGCGAGCCAAACGACTTTGTCAGGTTCTGTACATCTAAATATGGTATTTCCTTAGCCATTCTTCAGTTCTTGGTTGATATGCTCAATATAAGCGAGCACCTCGTCACGGCCCTGTTTTTTCTCTGAAGATGTGACGAAAAGGGGGGGAAGTTCCTCCCAGCTCTCCAGCAACGCCTTCTTATAAGCCTCGACATTTTGCCTCACCTTGTTGGACGTCAGTTTATCGGCCTTGGTAAAGACAATGGCAAAGGGCACACTCGACTGTCCCAACCACTCGATAAATTCCAGGTCAATCTTCTGGGCCTCTAACCTTACGTCAATTAACAGGAACACATTCACCAACTGCTCGCGTTGCAGGATATACCCTTGTATCATCTGATTCAGCTTGGCAATCTCCTTCTTCGAACGTTTGGCAAAACCATAACCGGGAAGGTCGACCAGGTACCACTCATTATTAATAATAAAATGGTTGATGAGCAATGTCTTACCTGGGGTAGCACTCGTCTTGGCCAACTTTTTGTTGTTCGTCAACATATTGATCAGGCTAGACTTGCCGACATTCGACCGTCCGATAAATGCGTATTCGGGCTTGGTATCCTTGGGACACATCGACACCATCGGAGCGCTGAGCGTGAATTCTGCTTTCTTAATTTCCATATCTTTTGCTTTGTGGGTGCAAAGATAACAATTTTTTCGGGAAAAATTTGGAAGTTATGAAAATAATATGTATCTTTGCACTCGATTTTCAAAAACGCGCTTCCGTTCGGGAAGCATTTTTCACTCAATTTTTAAACTTATCGCAGTTATCAATACTGCTTTGCATGTATGTATACAAAAGAGGAATTAGAATCAATGGCAGTACCCGAACTGATGGGTATCGCAAATGAATTGGGCATTAAGGTAAAGCAGGACGACTCACTCGAAACCGTCGTCTATGCCATTCTCGATAAGGCTGCTGAAAACAGTGCTACTGGTGATGAGACCCCCAAAAAGAAAAGAACACGAATTCAGAAGAAAGATACGAGCCGTGTATATACTGTGACTGGTCAAGATGGCGAGAACCTCGATTCCATCAAGAAACGTAAGCCAGTAGAAGCACCCTCATTGTTTAGTGACGAACCATTAACCAAGAAGAAAGCCAAGGCCAAAGAAGAGGCGTCAGTCGCTACTGAAAAGAATCCTTCTGAGGAGGCTCCTGCTGAGGAGAAGCCCAAGCGTCGTGGTCGCAAGTCAAAGGCTGAGTTAGCTGCAGAAACCGAAGCTGCAGATGCAGCACAGAAAGAAGCCGAGGCAGAAATACCCGCAACACCAGAATTTGAAGCGCCCGTAGAATCCACTCCCGATTTTGTACCAGAGGAAGCCTACTTCTCAGACAATACGGAGGAGGCAGGTGAGGAGCAGTTACAAATGATGGAACAGCTCAAACAGAAGTTAGAGCGCGGGCATGAGTATCACGTTTCTGAAGAAACTGAGATCAGCGAAGAAGGTGTCTGGGATGGCGATCCTGGTGATGGCACTGACTTTATCACAGTGCTTGACATTCCTATCGAAGACCAAGCTGCAATCCCCACTCTCGATATTTTCGACCGTCCCGTAACCTCGCAGCCAGATAGAGGACAGGCACAGGCTGCCGCTGCTACCCCCAAATACGAATTCAACGATGTTATTACGGCCAATGGCGTGCTTGAGATTCTGGCAGATGGCTACGGTTTCATCCGTTCCAGCGATTACAATTACTTATCATCTCCCGACGACATCTACGTTTCTCCCGCACAGATTAAGGCCAATGGCCTCAAGACAGGCGATGTGGTTGATTGTACTGTTCGTCCGCCATTTGACAATGAGAAATACTTTGCCATGTGCAATGTAAAGACTATAAACGGTCGTAACCCGTCAGAGGTGCGAAACCGCGTAGCCTTTGAGCATCTTACGCCTCTCTTCCCCGAGGAAAAGTTCACACTATGTGGCGACAAGGCGACAACCAATCCTAGTGTACGCATCGTTGACCTCTTCTCACCTATTGGTAAAGGTCAGCGTGCACTCATTGTGGCTCAGCCCAAGACCGGTAAGACCATTTTAATGAAGGACATTGCCAACGCTATCGCCGCCAACCATCCCGAGGCTTATATTATGATGCTACTCATCGACGAGCGTCCTGAAGAGGTAACGGATATGGCCCGCACTGTTGATGCAGAGGTCATTGCCTCAACCTTCGATGAGCCTGCCGACCGTCATGTAAAAATTGCTGGCATTGTGCTTGAGAAGGCCAAGCGCATGGTGGAATGCGGTCACGATGTGGTGATCTTCCTCGACTCTATCACCCGTTTGGCACGTGCTTACAACACTGCACAGCCAGCCTCTGGTAAGGTGCTCACTGGTGGTGTCGACGCCAATGCCCTGCAAAAGCCCAAGCGTTTCTTCGGCGCTGCCCGTAACATTGAGGGAGGCGGTTCGCTTACTATCATTGCTACAGCATTGGTTGATACAGGTTCAAAGATGGACGAAGTTATCTTCGAGGAGTTCAAGGGAACCGGTAACTCTGAGATCCAGCTTAATCGTATGCTCTCCAATAAGCGTATCTTCCCAGCAATCGACCTGGTACAGTCGTCAACACGTCGCGACGACCTGCTGCATGACGAGACAACGCTCAACCGCATGTGGATAATGCGTAAATACATTGCTGAGATGAACCCCATCGAGGCTATGAATACTATTCGCGACCGTCTGGTAGCAACCCACGATAATGAAGAATTTCTCTTATCAATGAACGGATAAGAACTTTTTAATCCATCAACGAGGCTACCATTTGTTCCAATAGTTTTCCAAATGAGTGGCCTCGTTTTGGTTATTACATACCATAAGCTTTCTCGCCAATGGTTTCCTGCGAGCCGATAGTCATCTGACGCAGGTCGTAGTAAGAGCCGTTGTAAATATTAAAATCAACATTGCCTTTAATGCCGGGCAAACGGCCAACATCAGTATGCTGCCAGAACTTCCATGGGCCCTGATACTCCAGAGAATCGACATAATAATGAGCAATCCAATAGGGATATTGATCGAAGATAGAATCGTTAAGGTAGCGTGTCTTAAACTTAAAATAAGTATAAATAATGGGTTTGGTCTGATAATGCTTTTCAACGATGTCGAGCCACTGAAGCACAGACGACTTAAACTGTTCGTCAGTTTGGTTCTTAGGTTTGTGTTCGACGTCAAGCACAGGCGGGAGGTCGCCGTTTTCGAGTTTGACAACCTGCAAAAAATGATAGGCCTGTTCCTCGGCTGGCGTATGGACACTATAGAAATGATAGGCACCACGGGTAAAACCATATTCGCGCGCCTGAAAGAAATTCTCGCGGAAGTTCTCGTCAGTCTGTGTGGCTCCTTCTGTGGCCTTAATCATAACAAAACGGACGGGGCACTTGTCAATCATACCATTGTCCTTCAATTCTTCCCAGTCAATATGTCCCTGATGATGGGAGATATCAATACCGTGAATTTCGTAGCCTTCGGGATAGCTAACATCACCATATAAGGCACGCCAACGGAAACCGAAGGGAGAGACAAAGAAATAGTAGAAGAACCAAACGTAGCCCAGCACGATAACAACACCGCCTACCCACCATCCCCAGGAGGGGACTTTCTGCAGCAGACGGATAAAAAAGTTAGGGCGCTGACGTTTACCCACACCATGATAGGTATGGGTAACACCAACGCCCTTACGGCGAACTACTCGCTTTTTCTGCATTTATATAGCCTTTTCTAAGGCAAGTGTTCTAGTAGGCTGGTCGCAAACCTCTGTGGGGCCCCAATATTGGATAGGACCAGGATAGACGTAAGCCGTCTTGCGAGCCCACTCATCACGATGAGCGGCAAACTCCTTGAAAGGTGCGCCATCGAGATCGACGAGGGCCTTACGGATCACGGGTTTCATCTCACCTGCTCGTTTTTCCATGTTCATCATCATCGTGATGGGCACGCCACCAGCAATCCACTGATCGGCAGGGGCGGTAGTATTCTTCACGATAGCCATATAGCCTGTCTTGCCATTAGCAATCAGTTGGGCAGCTGAAGTACCGAGGGCATAGCAATAGTCAGCATCGAAGTTAGATGGCGCAGCGCAACGTCCTTCATAGCCAAAGAAGTGATGCTGGGTACCGAACTTGCCAACATACTTACCCTCCTTCTTCATCTTCTCAAGTTTCTGGGCTACCATCGTAGAAAGCAGTTTCTCAGTCTCGATGAGAGATACCTGAACATTGCCATGAGGATCGCGATCAAGAGCAAGCTGACGGGCAACACCTACGGGCAGGCTGTTGAAGACCTTTAAATTTTCCTCAGTGAGATGGCTCTTGGCAAAATCCACCTGTTCATCACGGCTAATCTCCTTAGCCTCGGGCAGAGCAAGCACATCGTTAAGTTGAGCAATGAGCTTCTTGATGGCAGGGATGAACTCAATGACGCCCTCGGGAATGATGACTGTACCGAAGTTATTACCATCAGTAGCACGAGCAGCTACAGCGTTGGCAATGTAGTCGACGATATCATCAAGACTCATAGCCTTTTCCTCTATCTCCTCTGAAATAAGGCAGATGTTCGGCTGTGTCTGCAGAGCACACTCAAGTGCAATATGAGAAGCCGAACGACCCATCACCTTAATGAAGTGCCAATACTTGCGTGCAGAGTTACAATCGCGCTCGATGTTACCAATGAGTTCTGAATAGGTTTTACAAGCAGTATCAAATCCGAAAGAAGTCTCAATCTGAGAATTCTTCAGATCACCATCAATTGTCTTAGGACAACCGATTACCTGAACGCCATAGTTTTTAGCGGCATAGTACTCAGCCAATACGCAGGCATTAGTATTGGAGTCGTCACCACCAATGATCACGATAGCCTTGATGTCGAGTTTGCGGATAATCTCCAGACCTTTTTCGAACTGATCAACTTTCTCTAATTTTGTACGACCGGAACCAATCATATCGAAACCGCCAGTATTACGATATTCATCGATAATCTCCTTGGTGAGTTCCATATAATTATGGTCAACTAAACCACCAGGACCGAGGATAAAGCCATAGAGGCGGTTCTCAGGATTGAGTTTTTTAATTTGATCGAAAAGACCAGTAATCACGTTGTGACCACCAGGAGCCTGACCACCACTGAGGATGATACCAACATTCATTTTGGTATGATTAGCCTCGGTTGCAGGTTCAAACTCTACGATAGGCATACCGTAAGTGTTGGGGAACAATTTCTTGATTTCTTCCTGGTCGCCAACACTCTGTGTAGGCTGACCTTCCTTGATTTTTACTGCACCTTGAAGAGCCTTAGGCAACTTAGGCTGATAGGCGGCTCTTGCCATCTGCAATGCACTTTTTTCCATAATATGTTTATCCTTAAAAATGAATGAATAATTATAAATTTGCGTGCAAAATTAATCAATTTCTACAAAAAAAGGAAAGAAAAAGGGGTAAAAACAACTTTTTAATATTTTTTGTGGATGCATTTCTTTGAGTTAAGAAGATTTTTTTCTATCTTTGCTTAGTGAATATATCAAAAACAACAATAGAGGAGGAATTAATATGGCAAATAAAAGAACATTGAAGCGTGCGATTCATTCGATTTGTGAAGATCTTTTCGCAGAGGCTATTGCAGTATCCCTGTATGGTACCAAGGGCCAGCAAGGCAATGCCGAAGCATTGCTTTTCAGTATCCTAAAGGTTGAGGACGAATTTATCCGTCGGACATCCCATCCGGAACCAGGTCTTTCGGCAAAAGCATACTTCGATGACCTGAAAGAGAACTTCAAAGTTCAAGTCAGTGAAATCATCGACCAATTAAATGGTTGAAAACGTAATAAATAGACTAAAAAAGATGTGGCAATCATTCTGTAAATGGCTGTTATATAGTCGAATGGGATGGACGGTGAACAATACACAAGAACATCCAGACAAATATATCATCTGTTTGGCTCCTCATACGACCAATTGGGATTTTATCTTGGGGCAGCTCTATAGTGGCGCGGAAGGCTTCAAGAGCAATTTCCTAATGAAAAAGGAATGGTTCTTCTGGCCCTTGGGCCCCATTTTCAAATGGCTAGGTGGTATTCCCGTGCATCGCCAGAAAAAAACGAGCATGACCGATTCTATGGCAGAGATGGCAAAAGCTGCTAGCATTTTCCACCTTTGTATCACACCAGAGGGTACCCGTTCCAGAAATCCAGATTGGAAGAAGGGTTTCTATTTCATTGCCCTAAAGGCAAATCTACCGATCCTACTTTATGGTGTGGATTATGAAAAGCGTCTTATTCAGTGTACGAAGACGATTATCCCGACCGGAAGTCTGGAAGATGATATGCGAGAGATTAAACTATATTTTAAGGACTTCAAGGGCAAATATCCCGAGAACTTTACAATTGGAAACATTGAATGATGAATAAAAAGAGACTGGTCTTTGCATTATGGGTTGGTCTAACAGCCTTGATTTCTGTGGCTCAGAAAACTCAGAATAATGTTTTGGAGAGTTATTTCACTAATTACAAGACAGCAGGACAAATCATACGATCGAAACCACATTTAGACAGTCTTTGTGTCAACGACTCCCTAAAGACAGTGATAGTATATGCCAATAATGCCTTTGGTGAACAATTATTCACTAAACCATCGACAGACTTCATCTATAACGACATACGTAAACTATTACCCGACTCGCTCCAAAACTATCAATTGACAATAAAGACTGGCGGATGGGCCATCGAGGACCTAATTCCCAACCGTCTATCAACACCCATAAACAAAAGTCGCACATGGGGTGATATCGACTATACAGGAAAACCATGGGTGTTTAATGCAACGCGACCATATACAATTACGCGCGGGCTTAGCAACCGACATTTTACAGTTTGGGCTAGTCACGGTATCTATTATAGTATCGCCGACGACAAATGGATGTGGCAACGTGCTCCCTTATTCGCAACAAGCGAAGACCTATTTACACAGACCATTGTCAACCCTTACCTCATCCCCATGTTAGAAAATGCCGGCGCGAATGTGTTTACGCCACGTGAACGCGACTGGCAGAAACATGAGGTCATCGTCGACAATGACTCGCTGGCCATAGGTTACACAGAACAAAGCATCCATCATCCTTGGCAGACAACACCGATGCCAGGTTTTGGTATGCATGCGGGTAACTATGTCGACCATGAGAATCCTTTTGAGGCTGGAACAGCCCGTATGATTGAGGCAACTAAGCAAAAGCACCATTTGGGTCATGTCATCTATCAGCCAACAATACCAGAAACTGGACGCTATGCAGTTTATGTAAGCTATCAGACCATTAAAGGAAGTATCGACGATGCCCGCTATACTGTATGGCATAAAGGTATTGCCACAGAGTTTCACGTCAATCAGCAAATGGGAGGCTCAACTTGGGTTTACCTGGGCACCTTCGATTTCGATGCAGGTTGCAACGAGCAAAACCGTGTGGTGCTCTCCAATTTCAGCGATAAGCAAGGCATTGTGACTGCTGATGCCGTGAGGTTTGGTGGTGGTATGGGCAATATCGAGCGAGGCGGTCAAGTAAGTGGAATGCCACGCTGTTTAGAAGGTTCACGCTATTATGCGCAATGGGCGGGTATGCCTTACGAGGTTTACAGCACCAAGGAAGGTCGTGATGACTACGGTGATGATATCAATGCCCGTTCCTATATGTCCAATTTATTGAGTGGCGGTTCCTGCTATATGCCAGATACGACTGGACGTGGTGTTCCCATTGAATTGTCGCTGGCCATTCACAGCGATGCCGGCTATACCCGCGATGGAAAAACAAATACCGGAACTCTGACTATCTGCATGACAACTTTCCGCGACTCAACGGTGAATGCAGGTTTTACACGCTTGGCATCCCGTGACTTGGCAGACGACTTGCTTGTCAGTATTCCCTATGATATTCGTAGGAAATATGGTCAATGGCAGGTACGGGAGCTCTACGATAGGAACTATTCCGAATGTCGTGTACCAGAAGTGCCAAGTGCTATTTTGGAAACTCTGTCGCATCAAAACTTTGCAGATATGAAAATGGCACAAGATCCGAATTTCCGCTTCGATTTGGCCCGTAGCATATACAAGACCCTATTGCGATATACGGCACGAATGCATCAGACAGACTATATCGTACAACCTTTGGCCCCTGATAATGTATGTGTCACCTTGACCGACAAAGGCGAGGCAAAAATCAGCTGGACAATGACAGAAGATCCCTATGAACCCTCGGCTGTACCAACCAGTTATGTCCTCTATACGGCTAAAGACGACGAAGGCTTCGACAATGGTCTTTTCCTGAATAGTAACAAAACGAGTACCACTATCCAACTTGATCCCGATAGACTCTATTCTTTCCGCGTTTCGGCCGTGAATGCCGGTGGCGAGAGTTTCCCTAGTGAGGTGGTATCAGCTCTCTACAATCCTACTGCCCAGAAAAAGGTGCTTGTCGTCAACGGTTTCCATCGCCTCGCCTCACCGAAGGTACGCGACAATGCCACAGAACAAGGTTTCGACCTCAATGAAGACATCGGTGTGAGCTACGGACTGACGGCCGGATGGCGCGGTTATCAAACCAGTTTCGACCGTTCACAGATGGGAAAGACGACATCTAAAGGCCTTGGCTTTACCAACGACTCACTTGCAGGCCAGTTCATTGCCGGCAACGACTTCAATTATATCCGTACCCACGCGAGTGCAATTGCATCTGCCCGTCGCTACAGTATTACCAGTTGCTCATCGAAAGCTATCGAGAATGGCATAATGACGATGGATGGTTATGCACTAGTCGACTTGATTCTTGGTCTTGAATGCAACGACGGCTATTCGTTAGTGAAGTATCAGGCCTTACCGAAGGCGCTCAGGCCTCATCTTGTTGCTCATACAGCACAGGGAGGTGCCCTTCTTGTAAGTGGTGCTTATATCGGACGTGACATGACGTCAGAACAAGACAAGGCTTTTCTTGCTAGTCTTCTCAAGTGCGAATATGGAGGTACGCACAGCGATTACCTTGAAAGAGATTCTATTCAGGGTTTAGGTACTATTTTTACTTTCTACCGTCAGCCCAACGGCATGCACTATGCTGCCCAACACCCTGACGTATTATTACCAATTGCACCTGCCTATCCGGCAATGGCTTATAGTAATCTTCAAAGTGCATGTGTAGCCTATAATGGCAATGACTATCGTGCTCTGACCATCGGTTTTCCTTTTGAGTGTATTAAATCGAAGCAGATGCAGGATGTATTGATGCGAGGTATATTAATGTTTTTGTTACAATAATCACAAATTTCAACAAATCGGCTTATGAAAATACAAGCAAATTCTTCTGGTACGAGAAGTATTGAGGTCAAGGAAGAGCACCTTGAGACCATTGAAAAGTATCAGTTCTTCAGAGATCTGATAGACTCCAACGGGTATGTTGACGAGCAAGTGCTTGAGAAATTAAAACTAAACATCCGCTCCATGCTGGAGAGCCAAGCTGGCAAAGACAAAGCACTACTGGACCTATGCCTCGATGTAATCTATCATCCAAACATGAAAGCCTTCGGGCTTCAGCAGTTGGTAATCCTATACATTAATTGGAAGAACCAAGGAAATGATAACCTCGGAGCAACGACTCGTGCTATCCAAGGCACTCCATTTAATTAACAAATAATGGAGTATAGACTGACAGACTTTCTACCAACTACGAAAAAAGAG
>Ga0247611_10009719_pt1 | contig 11483 bp, 3 predicted proteins | sample 177DNAGHGhighgp2_FD_192422 | JGI IMG/M metagenome (GOLD analysis project Ga0247611, IMG submission 192422) | Sheep rumen microbial communities from Palmerston North, Manawatu-Wanganui, New Zealand - 1770 DNA GHGhigh gp2 | ecosystem: Host-associated > Mammals > Digestive system > Stomach > Rumen ... | reverse complement strand
CTGCGGCCTCCACAAGAAGACCTCCGGCGGAGAATCCAAGAGCCATGGCTACTGCGGACTCTGGGGTGGAAAGAACGCCTCCTTCCATCACAACATCCTGGCCCATCATGACAGCCGCAACGCCCGTATCGACCATCCGCACATTTACGAGAACCATACGAATCCGGCCCGTCGCGGGAATGTGGAACTGCGCAACAATGTCATCTATGACTGGGGCAATGATTCTTCCTACGGCGGCGAAGGCGGCTGGTTCAATTTCGTGAACAATTATTACAAGCCCGGCCCCTCCTCGCAGGACCGCAAGTACTTTGTCAATGCCTACGCGGTCTATGCTTCCTGCGACAAGTGCGGAAGCAATATCGAGAACGGCTATCCTTCCCTGTATTTCTCCGGCAATGTCCATACGAAATACAGCACGCTGGAAAACGGCGCCGGCGGCGTGTACTGGCATGACAAGTCCGGCCATGACCATTACAATACGACCCTGTCGGCCGCCCTTCCGATCGTCGGGAAAGATGGCGTGGCCTATTCCACGACCCATACGGCCGCCGTCGCGATGGAACGCGCCTGCGCCTGGGCCGGAGCCTCGCTGAAGCGGGATGCGGTCGATGAGCGGGTCGCCGCCCATGTGAAAGACGGCAGCGGTCAGATCATCGAGGATATCGCCAAAGTGAAGTCCCTGTACGGCTCCGCCTGGCCCGAATACAGCGGAGAAGCGCTTCCGGACACGGACAAGGACGGCATTCCGGACTATTACGAGGGACTCTTCTCCCTGAATCCGGAAAATGCTTCGGACGCGGCGGCGAAGACCCTGGACCCGAAGGGCCGCTACTCCAACCTTGAAATGTATCTCCATTATCTGGTAAAAGATATTGTCGCCTCCGGGAATGAGGGGGGCACTTATCAGAAACTTTAATTTCTATTAACTAATAATCAATCACTTATGAACAATCCAGCAAAGAAACTCTTTCTTGCAGTTCTCTGCCTGGGCGTAAGCATGGGAATTCTCTCCGCACAGACGACCGTCAAGGGTATCGTCACGGATGAGAACGGTGAACCGCTGATTGGAGCCGGCGTCGTCGTCGAAGGGACGACCAACGGCACGATCACGGGCATCGACGGTGATTACATGCTGACGGTCCCTGCCGATGCAGTGAACCTGGTATTCTCCTTCATTGGTCTGGCGGACCAGACCGTTGCCATCAACGGTCAGAGCGAGATCAATGTCGTTCTCAAGGCTGACGCGACGTTCCTCGACGAGGTCGTCGTCGTCGGTTACGCCACCGTCAAGCGCCGCGACCTCCTCGGTTCGGTCGCTTCCGTCGGTTCTGACAAACTCACCGAACAGCCGGTCACGACTGTCTCCCAGGCTCTCGCCGGAAAGATGGCGGGTGTTTCCGTCGTCACGACGGAAGGTGACCCGGACGCCGATATCAAGATCCGCGTCCGCGGCGGCGGTTCCATCACCCAGGACTCCAGCCCGCTGTACATCGTGGACGGTTTCCCGGTGGAATCCATCAACGACATCCCTTCCTCCGAGATTGCCTCGATCGACGTCCTGAAAGACGCCTTCTCCACGGCTATCTACGGTAGCCGCGGTGCGAACGGCGTCGTCATCGTGACGACCAAGAGCGCCGAGAAAGGCCAGAAGGTTTCCGTGAAAGTCAACACCTACTGGGGTCTAAAGACCATGGCCAACCGCAAGGCCATCCAGGTGATGGATCCCGAGAACTTCGTGAAGTTCCAGTATGAGCTGGCCATGATCCGTGACAATGTCTCGAGCAACTACACTCCGTTCTTCGGCACATTCTCCGACATCGACCTCTACAGCGGACTGAAAGGCAACGACTGGATCAAAGCCGTGTTCGGAAACACCGGCTCCACCTTCAGCGCCGACGCCTCGGTTTCCGGCAGCGGCGAGAACTACAACTGGACCCTCGGTTATGCCCACATGGGCGACAAGGCCATCATGAGAGGCTCTTCCTACATGAGAGACAACCTCAGTTTCAAGGGCAATTTCAAAACATCGGAGCATACCAGCATCGATGCCAGCATCCGTTACGCCCGCACCAGTGTACGGGGCGGCGGTGCCAACGGCATCAACGATACCGGTACCACCTCGGGCAACGGCCGTCTGAAACATTCCGTGTCCTACAGCCCGATTCCCCTTGTCGCCAATGCCGTCGGCGCCGATGAGGAGCAGGATTTCGGCGACAACGCCCCGCCGCTTCGTTCCGTTGCCGACAATGACAGCAAGTATGTCCGCAACGACTGGAATGCCAACGCCGCTTTCAACTGGGAAATCATCGACAACCTCCGCCTCAAGATTGAGGGCGGCCTGGAGAATTTCACCCAGTCGAATGACCGTTTCTATGGTCTCACGACTTACTACGCAGCGAACAATTCCACGGTGAAGAATACCCCTTCCAACCAGCATAAGGAACTCTACCGGAACAAATATCGCAACACCAATACGCTGAACTACGATTTCGCCAAGGTGCTTGGCAATGACGACCACCAGCTGACGGCCCTCATCGGTGAGGAAATGACCATCACCAAGAGCAATCTCATCACCCTGATGATCGACGGCTTCCCGGATTTCTTCAATGCTGAGCACGCCTGGAATAAGATGTCTTCCGGTATTCCGGCCTCTTCCGTCAATACCATCAATCCGAATGACAATCTCTTGTCGTTCTTCACGCGGGTCAATTATGACTACAAGCGCCGCTACAGCATTGGTGCGACGTTCCGTGCGGACGGTTCATCGAAATTCGCCAAGGGACACCGTTGGGGCTTCTTCCCGTCAGCGGCCGTGTCCTGGACCATCTCCAATGAAGATTTCATGGCTCCGACACAGGGCTGGCTGGACCAGTTGAAACTTCGCTACAGTTTCGGTACGGCCGGTAACAACAACATTCCTTCCGGCCTGATGTCTCTCCAGTATGCCTCCGTCACGACGACTTGGCTGAGCCAGAGCGCCAACTATTATGCTCCGGTCAAGTATGACGGCAAGATGGTCAAGGACAATCCCGAACTGAAGTGGGAAACCACTTACACCCACAACATCGGTCTCGATTTCAGCCTCTTCAAGGGCAAACTCTCCGGTGCCGTCGAGGTGTATCAGAACGACATCAAGGACCTGCTGATCAACTACCCGATTCCCGGATCCGGTTATGACAGCCAGTTCCGCAACCTGGGTTCCACCCGCAACCGTGGTGTCGAACTGTCCCTCAATGCTCCGATTGTCCAGAAGAAAGACTTCTCCCTGAACATCAACGGCAACATCGCCTACAACAAGAACAAGGTGATGAGCCTTGGTGGTCTGGACAAGATCATGGCACAGTCCTACTGGGCTTCCACGGAAATCGGCGATGATTATATCGTGGAAGTCGGGCAGCCTCTGGGCAACATGTACGGCTATGTCTCCGACGGCTTCTATACCGCTGACGACTTCAACTATGAAAACGGAAAGTGGGTGCTGAAAAACGGTATCAACGACTCTTCCGACATTGTCGGAGCCAGCTACATGATGCCGGGTGCGCCCAAATACAAGCCCCTCACGACCAACAACCCCGTTTACATGGGTACGGACGGCAAGCTGACGACCGACGCTTCCAAGGCCAAGACCGATGAAAACGGGAATCCGGTCGTCGATCACTACAAGGTGACGAATCTCGACCGTAAAGTCATCGGCAACGCCGCTCCCAAGTTCACCGGCGGTTTCGGCCTGAGTGGCTACTTCAAGGGCTTCGACTTCAGCGCCAACTTCAATTTCATGCTCGGTCAGCAGGTGTATAACGCCAACAAGATCGAATTCACCTCTTCCCGCAAGTTCTACAACCGCAACCTTATCAGTGCGATGGCTGTGGACAAGAGATGGACGAACATCGACTGGGAAACCGGCGAGCTCATCACCGATCCTGAAAAGCTTGCCGCCGTCAATGCCGGCAAGACCATGTGGTCTCCTGCCATTTCCCAGGCGGTCTTCTCCGACTGGGCTGTCGAGAATGCCTCCTTCCTGCGTCTGCAGAGTGTCACGCTCGGATATACGCTTCCGGAGGAACTGACCCAGAAGGTCCACCTCCGCCGGGTGAGAGTCTATGTGACCGGCAGCAACCTCTTCTGCCTGACTCCTTACTCCGGGTATGATCCGGAGGTCGATACCCGCCGTACGACGCCGCTGACTCCGGGCGTGGATTACTCCGCCTATCCGAAGAGCATCGGTTTCGTGGCCGGCCTGAACCTTACCTTTTAATGCTGAGAGAAGATGAAAAAGATATATAAACTGATTGTTCTGGCAGCATCCGTTTCCATGGCGCTTTCCTCCTGCGACCTGATTCTGGACCAGGAGTCTCCGTCCGCCTACGATCCTGCCACCGTCTATTCGAACTACACCCTGGCGGAAGGAACCATCTTCGGCATCACGGAAGCCTTCACGGAAGTGAACTCTTATCGCGGACGTTTCCTGCCCTGGTATGGCTTCAATACTGATATCGAATGGTACAACACCTTCAAGCCCGGCGACGGAAAGACGGATATCGCCTCCTACAACTGCCTCCCCAACAACGGGCAGCTGAACCTCTCCAACGGACCTTTCCCGCTGATGTACACGGCCATCGAACGGGCCAACCTCGTCATCGAAGGTCTCCGTCAGTATGGAAATACCTCGGAAAAGACCGACATGGCCTACCTCCTCGGCGAGGCCCTGACGCTCCGTGCCATGGTTTATTATGACCTGATCAAGACCTGGGGCGACGTTCCCGCCCGTTTCGCGCCGGTTTCCTCCGAAACAATCTATGTCCCGAAATCCAGCCGCGACGTGATCTTCAAGCAGATCCTTGCCGACCTGGACGAAGCCATCGGATACCTCCCTTATCCTGGCGCTACGGCTGCCACTTCCCGTGCCGACCGTATCAACAAGGTCTTTGCTGAAGGCCTCTTCGCCCGTATCGGCCTTGCCGCGGCGGGCTATGCCATCCGTCCCGAGGACGGAAAGGTCGGTACCGGAGACCCTGGCGAGGTGAGACTGTCTTCCGATCCCGACCTGTCGAAGGACAAGCTCTATCCCCGTATCCAGGCCCATCTCGCCGACGCCATCGGAAAGGCCGGTCTGGAGGACTTTGCCGCTTACTGGAAGGCGTTCAACAACAGCGAACACATGACCATCGGTCCGTCCAAGGAGACCCTCTATGTCATTCCTTTCGGAAACGGCCGCGGCCGCTGGAACTATACCTTCGCCGTATCGTCCGCGAAATCCTCCTACACGAAGGGTACGGACCGCGGCGGTGACGCCGGTCCGCTTCCCACGGTCTATTTCAAGTATGAAGAGAATGATGTCCGCCGCGACGTGACTTGCGCCAACTATGAGTGGAACAAGGACAACGAGCTGGAGCTTGCCGGTGTCGCCACATGGTACTTCGGCAAATATCGCTTCGACCAGATGATCGACAATCCTTATACCGGCGGCAACGACGACGGTATCAAGCCGGTGGTGATGCGTTACGCAGACATTCTCCTGATGGCCGCCGAGGTCGAGAACGAGCTCGGAAATCTCGACGTGGCCAAGGGCTATCTGAAACAGATCCGCCAGCGGGCGTACGGCGGTGACGAAGATGCCGCAGAGGCATACGTCAATGCCATCGGCGACAAGACCGCCATGTTCAACGCCATCGTCGAAGAACGTGCCCTCGAATTCTGCGGCGAGTTCCTCCGCAAGGGTGACCTGATCCGCTGGAATCTGCTGAAGACCAAGCTGGATGAGGCTATCGCCGAGCTGAAGGACTTCCGCGCCATGACCGGCAAATATGACACCCTGAGCGGCGACGTGTACTATGCTCCCAACGAGGACGACGAAGGCCGGCTCAACCTGGTGTTCTTCAAGGACGGCGCGGACGTTCCGTCCGGATATACCCTGGAAGCAGGCTACATCAAATACGATGACAGCAAGAACAGCGACCTGTATCTGTCAAAGATCGAGGGGCTTTATACCCGCGATCCGGAGCAGTATATGTTCTGGCCGATGTTCAATGACACGATGTCCAACAGCCAGGGCCTGATCAAGAACGACTATGGCTATTAATATGCAAAGCACTATGAAGTATCACAATATCATCAAAACCGTATTCCTGGGCCTCATGACCCTCGGCATGGCGGCAGGCTGCGCGCGTGAGCCTTTCGAGGAAATCACGGAACTGAGCCTGAAGCGCTGCCTTGAGCCGCTGAACCTGAGGACCAAGACCAACAGCAAGTTGGGCGACGTCGTGACCTTCTCCTGGGATGTCAACAAAGATGCCGAGTCCTATACGCTCGAAGCCTATAAGGATGAGGCGATGACAGAGCTGGATTTCACCGAAGAAATCAAGCCTGACCAGGTTCCTTACGACAAGACCCTGGCCCCTGACCTGACCCTTTACTGCCGCCTCAAGGCGAACAGCAGCAAGCGGGAATCCTCCATCTGGGCCGTATTCCCTTCAAAAGTCGAGACTTTCGCCGTGAAGGACAACCTCTTCCTGGAAGTGACGGCAAAGACCAAGAACAGCGTTACGCTCTCATGGTCCAAGGATGTGGAAGACTATAAGGAAGTCGACCATATCGAGTATGGGGCTCCGGGCGCCAAGGAGCGCAAGAGCTACAAACTCTCCGAGGCCGAAATCGACGCTGCCGGTGCGACGGTCAGCGGAGAGGGCGAAAACGCCCTCGAGCCGGGAAAAGAGTACGAATTGATTCTTTTCTACAAGACCGCCCGCCGCGGCCAGGTCAATGTCTGGACCAATGTCGATCCCGCCGAAATGACGGAAGTCTCGTCGGTGGCCGCCCTTCAGAACGCCCTCGCTACGGAAGGTGCGAAGATTTACCTGAAACTGGAAGGATCCCCGTATCTGATCAAGACCCAGAGCGTGTCCAAGCCGGTCTCCATCTATGGTGAAAGCGCCGCAGACGGGACCCAGCCGATCATCCAGGGTGAACTGGAATTCCGTGCCCCGCTCACCAAGGGCTCCTGGCTCTTCCAGGATGTTACTTTCGACGGCGTGGAGGAAACCTACGGCTTCCTCATTCAGCTGGACAAGGCCAAGAAGGATTTCGCCGAGGCCTCCGCGCAGTTTGAGAACATCACGTTCCGTAACTGCTACATCACCTCCTTCAGCAAGGGCCTCATCTATGAATGGGACCAAACCTATGATGCCGGTGAACTGACCTTTGACAGCTGCTATATGGTCAATATCAACACCAATATGAACGGTGGCGATGTCATGGACCTTCGCAAAGCCTCCAAGTTCGGGAAGATCAGCTTCGTCAACAATACCATTTTCGGTGGTGGCCGTACCTGGCTGCGGGTGGATGCGAACCCCTCCGTCGAGTCGTTTGTGTTCGAGAACAATACCGTCAACGCGACCGGATTTGCCTACAACGAGGGCAGTTACAGCATGGGATTCTTCGGATTCCAGTCGGTTCCCGGCTCCTTCGTCTTCCGGAATAACCTGCTGCTGAACATGCCGGCGGACAGCCGCTTCGGCTCCGACAAGGCCAACTACAAGTATGCCGGAGACCTCGGCCTGACGGCAGCGGACAACTATTACTACAATGTTCCTGCGACCTATTTCTCCGACAATTATGCTCCGTCGAAACTGGGTTTGAAGAAACTCAACGTCGATCCTTGCTACAACTCCAAGGGCGGTTACTTCAACCTGGATCCGGATTCGGAGATTGCGGGACGGGGCATCGGTGCTTCCCGCTGGTGGACGCCCTATGTGGAGAAGGAAGAAGACCTGACGCTGAATGCGCTCACCGGTTCCAAGACCTGGAACTTCGCTGACGCGGCACTCTTTACCGAGAAGATCAAACGGGAAATGGTCCGTGACGGTCTGTATATCAATGCGAGCGACAATTATGTCTTCTCTGCGGCGGAAGGCGTCCTCGGATTCGGCCAGGCGAGCTCCGTCAACAAGAAGAACCTCCCGCTCGAGGGCTACCTGGCCTTCAAGGTCAATACGCCTGGCTCCGTCCTCGTGAAAGTTTCCGATCCGGAAGGCAAGGGTGCCCATATCCTGGTAGGTGCCGGTCCTGCTGACCGCTCTTCGGTGGCCATCAAGGGCGGCGCCTCTGCCCTGACGGACCTCAACAGTGTCCAGAAGATCCTTCTGAGAGGAATCACGGAAGAGTCGCTGGTCTATGTCTGGGCCGACGGTCCCGTCTCTCTGGAGAACCTGGCCTGGTCCACGGATGTGACCCCGGTCAATACGGCGCTCGCCGCTCCGGCCCCCGTGGCCGAGCCTGAAAAGGTGGCGGCCCGCGAGTCCACGCCGGTCGTCCTGACCTGGGAGGCCGTTCCCGGAGCCGGAAGCTATACGGTCATCTTCAGCGGGAAGAGCTACGAGGTCGAAGAGCCGACCTATACGATTCCCGGCGGTACGGTTTCCATGCTCGATCCGGGCAGCTACAAGGTTGAGGTTTATGCCAATCCTTCCGTTGAGGATATCTACAACACCGAGTCCGCTCCCGGCGTGGCCGCTTTCGCAGTCCTTTCGGCCGGCGGAGAGGAGGGCGGCTCCCTCGTGGTGAAGACCGTCGAAGAGCTGAACAATGCCCTGCTTGCCGGCAAGAGCGAGATCACCCTGGCCCCCGGTACCTTTGACCTGGGCCTCAGGGATGCCGATGCCGACGGTAATCCGGACGGATCTCCTGTTCTGAAGGTTACCGCTCCGCTCAGCCTGACCGGCCAGGACGGCGCCGTCATCCTCGGCGGCTTCAAGCTCAGCGGCGAGGTGGGAACCTTCTCCCTGAAGAACCTGAAAGTGGACGCCAAGGCTTCCGCCCTTGATGGTGAGACCATTAAGGCGGAGGTTGCCCAGAGCAACTTCATTGACCTGGACAACGGCGAAGGCGTGAAGGCGGATGCCATCTTGGTCGAGAATGTGGAAATCCGCAACTTCGCCAAGAGCGTCATCTACGCTTCCAACACGGCCGACAAGTTCGATATTGCCAAGATTCAGTTCAAAGGCCTGGAAGTGTATGACATGGGTACGGGCCAGGGTGTGTTCGACCTGCGGAACGGTAAGTACGGCACCTTCACGCTGGAGGAATCCACTGTGGTCGGCGGCCGCGACTTCTTCCGTCTTGACGCGGCTGCCACCGTGCAGGAAGTGTACATTCGCAGGAATACGCTCTATAACCTGAATGATTCCGCGAATGCCGGCGGTGTCTTCTGCCTCCGCATCAATGCCGGGAACGAGCCCAAGGCCTATGTCGTTTCCTACAACATGATTGCTTCGGTCAAGAAATCCATCAGCGGCCGTACGGCTGCGGTGAAGCCTGCCATGGCCCGCAATGCGTGGTTCGATATCGGCGAGCCTTTCTACACGGGTTGTATCGATGCCGATCTTGCTCTTGCCAACAATGGCTTCAATCTGGCCGAGAATCCGTTCAAGGATGCCGAGAACGGTGACTTCACCCTGGTCAGCGCCCTTGCCCAGAGCTGCGGCGTCGGAGCTCCGAAGTGGAACCCGGCGGCCTATGTTACTCCTTCTGAGAGTTTTACTGTGAAGGACACTACCGAACTGTATTCCGCTATCGACGCAGGCAGGCTCGACTTGATCCTTTCCAAAGGAGAATACGAGCTTAAGAGAACCTTTGTCCTGATGCCCGGCATGAGGTTGAAAGGAGAATCTGGAACCAAGGTGTTCTTCACCGAATTCGGTGTAGAAGGCGGAGACATGGGAACCATCGTCCTGGAAGGCATTGATTTCGTCCAGACCAAGGACAACAACTTCATCAATGTCGGTGTCGCCATGAACGCGGACAAAATCATCATCCGTAACTGTAGCATCGACCATGTGAAGAAGAGTGTCTTCTACGGGAACGCGGCCGGCAACGTGGGGAGCCTAGTGCTTTCCAATGTGCTCATGACCGGCTTGCAGGCCGGCCAGGGAACCATTGATATCCGCAATGGCGTCTATGAAACCGTAACGGTTGAGGACTGCACGGTGATTGGCGGACGGGATTTCGCCCGTATCGATGCCGCCCATGTCACCGGCTCGGTGGTCTTCCGCAACAATCTCTTCGATGGTTGCTGTATCGGAAGCGGGAACGGTATCCTGTATGTCAGATCAACGCCGCAGAACTATAAGGTTTACAATAACCTGTTCCTCAACGAAACCGGAAGCAATGCTCCTCTCGGAAAGGCGTCTGGCGTGACGGTCCCTGATTTCAACAATAACTGGTTCTACAATTGTACGGCCACGAACTTCTGGAACGCCGCTTTTACCCAGGAACTTGGTACTACAGGCGGAGGAGTTCTGGATGCCTCTCCTGTCACGGGTGATGGCGACTACACCCTCACCAACGAAGAGCTGAAGAAGGCCGATGTCGGTCCTGCCCGCTGGAATCCGTCGAGCGGCCAGCTCCGCGCCCGGAGGAACCGGAGGTAATTATCCAAGGGAGTCGGGGGTGATACCCCGGCTCTCTTCCAAGAAACATACAAACAGAACATACCATGTCATTCATCAACGAAAATTTCATGCTCTCGAACGATACGGCTCGCATGCTGTATCATGAGCACGCATCCAAGATGCCCATCATCGACTACCACTGCCACCTTGTGCCGCAGCAGATCGCCGAAAACATCCGTTTCCGGGACATCACGCAGCTCTGGCTCGTGGACGGACACTATGGAGACCACTACAAGTGGAGAGCGATGCGGGCCAACGGCGTGAGCGAGGAATACCTGACCGGCGGTACCAAGACTCCTTGGGAGACCTTTGAGAAATGGGCGGAGACCGTTCCCTATACCATGCGGAACCCCCTGTACCACTGGACCCACCTGGAGTTGAGCCGCGTTTTCGGCATCGACAAGCTTCTGAGCCCGGCGACGGCGCGTGAAGTTTTCGATGAGTGCAACGAAAAACTCGGGAAAGAAGAGTTCCGGGGCCAGAGTCTCATCCGCCGCTTTAACGTCGAGGTCGTCTGCACCACCGACGATCCGGCCGACGATTTGCGCTGGCACAAGATGATTGCCGCCCATCCTTTCGGCACCCGGGTCATTCCGGCGTGGCGTCCGGACAAGGCGATGGCCATCGAGGACCCGAAATCCTACAAGGAGTACCTCAAAAAACTCGGCGAGTCCGCCGGAATGGAGATTGACTCCTACGCCGACCTGATCGAAGCCCTTGAGAGGCGTCACGATTTCTTCGCAGCGATGGGATGCCGTCTCTCCGACCACGGGCTTGAAACCTTCTATGCCGCCGATTACAAGCAGATCGAGATCGAGGCCATCTTCAAGATGGTCCTGCTCGGCCGCCGGGTTTCCGACCTGGAACTCAATAAGTTCCGCAGCGCTTTCCTGCACGATATGGCCGTTATGGACGCCCGGGCCGGATGGGCCCAGCAGTTCCATGTCGGAGCCATCCGGAACAACAATTCCAAGATGTTCGGCCTGATCGGTCCGGATACGGGCTATGACGCCATCCACGACCTGCCGACGGCCGCCG
>Ga0247611_10009718_pt1 | contig 11484 bp, 13 predicted proteins | sample 177DNAGHGhighgp2_FD_192422 | JGI IMG/M metagenome (GOLD analysis project Ga0247611, IMG submission 192422) | Sheep rumen microbial communities from Palmerston North, Manawatu-Wanganui, New Zealand - 1770 DNA GHGhigh gp2 | ecosystem: Host-associated > Mammals > Digestive system > Stomach > Rumen... | reverse complement strand
AAACCCGTGCAAAAATTCATGCTGAATGCGACTAACAAATTCGCAATCTTTTGCACGTTCATCATCAATCAAGTCTTCCCAATCCAAAAACTTGTGAAAGATAAGCATCATCATCAAGCTATAAATGCCACACGCGCCGTCAAGGGTTCCTTGTTGAGCGAAGACCTTAGTCAATTGTCCACTTCTGCCAATAGCTTTGATAGCATCTTCTTCCAAGAAGATATTTTTGATAAATTTCGCTGTAAACATAATCAAACTGTTTTTGGTAATTCATGACTATTTTCTTCTTCTGGCAAATCAGCAAGTATGTTCCATGTTGAGCAATTCAACGCACCACCGTCACGAACGATACTTTCAAAATGATAAATAGGGCGACACCTGCATTGAGGAAAGGCATCGGCAATCTGACGGAAGGCCATTTCGTCTAATCTGTCGTCCATCATTGGAATAAAGATGTGCTGACCAATATGCAGGAAATTGATATAAGCCCAACTCTTATCGGTATAAGCACCGTAGTGAAGTTCTGTTATGTCAAAATGAGGACTGAGCGCAGCCAACAACCTTTTCCGCAAAGTTTTGTCAAAGTCGCAGTAATTGTTGAGCAGTACACGACCGTTACTCATAAATCTCACCATACCATCAGCGTGACCATATTCATCATAACAATCTTCTGGGATTAGTACGACTTCTGCTTCCAGTAGTCGACTCAGCGTATCGATAAGCACATCGCGGTCGTAGTGTTGATTCTCTCTGAAAATCTTATCAGTCATAATGACTTTATCGCCACAACTAATGATATTGCCACCATCAATGATAATATCGGAATTGATGACTTGTAAACCAAGAGTCGATAATATAGTTGATGTGTCAGGCTTGTATTCAGGACAGTCTTTAAGATAGTCAGGACTGTAATTGAATCTGACGAACTTGTTTTTGCTGACCTGTACTGGCATATAGTCACGAGCCCAAATATGAAGTGGAGATGCGGTTTGGGGCAAAAAGTCCCAATGAACCTTTTGGCTATGCAATGTGCCTAAAAGATACCCTGTAGCATCTACATACTTTTCCGAGGTCATTCCTTTGGCAAGATAAACTTTGTTTGTATCAAAATTTGTAATCATATTTTATATAATTTATTGATAATTAGATATTTAACTTTATTAGCAAAGGTATTAAAAGGATTCTAAACTTCCAAACATTTTTCGTTAAAACTACGTTAAGATTTTCGAAGGAGTTATTTATAAAATTGAAAGAATAATTTAATTAAAATAATAGGTTATTTTGTTTAAATATTCTCTGAAAATTGATGTCTTTTCGTATTAGGTTCGACTGTCATACCTTTGCTGAAAAATTCAAAGATATGAGACGCGATTACTCTTTCAACTCAGTTGAGGTAATACCTGATCTGCAAGCCAGCGCAGCTTTTACCGTCAAATCATCCGAGGTGTTCAAGGAACAGTCGGATATGAACCCAATCAAGATAGCCGAAGGATATGAATATATCCCTTGGGGGGCCGATAACCAGATGCCTTACAAGATTCTGGAACTCATCGATTCGGACGAGACACTATCTACCTGTCAGCTTTTCAATGCCGAAGTATGCTATGGTTCCGGCTTAGTCTATGATACAACGGAGGCCAAAAGGACTGTGCAGTTGGAAGTCAATGACTATTTGATGGATAACGACCTAGCTAGCTATTTCCTTGGGGTATGCCAGGACTTCAAGCATTTCGCTTTCTGTGTGTCGGTCATCATACTGAATGGTGACGGCTCCCGTATCGTTCGCATTCTTAGGAAGGAGGCTTGCTATTGTCGTTTTGCTCCTGCAGAGAAGGACGGAAGTATCCCGTACATTCTCTATGGCAACTGGCGAAAGTGTATCTCCTCAAAGGAGGATGTGGAGAAGATTGAACTCCTCGATGTGCATTCTCCCTGGTCCGATCTGCAGGAGCGCATGCAGGCGAACAAGGGAAAGAAGCCAAAGACTTCTACGCGTAAGTTTGCGGTGGTCAGTCGCGTCCCGACGCCTGACAGCACGTATTATCCGATTCCTTACTATGGTGCCTTATTCAAGGGCAACTGGTACAACATCAAGAAATTGATAGGCATGGCCAAGGAAGCCAAGCTGAAGAACTCAGCGCCTATCAAGTACCACATTGAGATTGCCAATCGTTATTGGGATGGCATCTTCAAGGCGGAGGCAATCACCGACCGCAAAAAACAGATGGATAGGGTGGTTGAGGAGAAAGAGAAGATTATCAATTTCCTCACTGGCATGGAGAATTCCGGCAAAGCGCTGTTCTCTACATTCTATGTATCTCCAGACGGTAAAGAACAGCACGACGTGGTCATCAACAAAGTTGAAACGGATAAGGAGGGCGGCGACTGGTCGACGGACATCATAGAGGCCGTCAACATGGTGTGCTTCACGATGCGCGTACATTCGAACCTTGTGGGTTCTGTGCCTGGCAAGAGCCAGAGCAACAATAGCGGTAGCGACAAACGTGAACTCTACACCATCGCCCAAGCCCTCCAAAAACCGTATCACGACCTGCTGTTTACCGTTCATCATATAATAATTAGGTATAATGGCTGGGATGGTGTAAAGCCTGATTGTCCGTTCATCATGCTTTCCACCTTGGACGAGAACCGCGATGCCAAACTTGTTACACCCAATAAATCTGATGAAGAATGAAACTAATTACTACAGACGAGCAACTGCGTTTGCTCATTCCAAATGTGCTGGCCACCGTAGAAGGTGAACCCACGTTGATTGAAAAGCTTTACCCATACCTCGAAACTGCCGAGCAATGGGCAATAGATACTTTTGTTCCTGAAGAAATCTTTAATGAGATTGCAGAAGCCAACAGCTTCAGACCTAACGAGCGTTTCCGTTACCCTCTGGAAAAACTCGTTGCTTGTCATGCCTATATGACCGCCATACCTTCGCTTGATTTGGTGTTAACCCCAAACGGTTTCGGTATTGTCTCGAATCAGAACGTAGTTCCTGCTTCTCGTGAGCGTGTCGACGCTCTGATTACGTCTTTGGAGTCTCAGCGGGACGCAGCTATCGAAGCGTTCATTCTCCGTCTCTCCAGTCGTACCGATTGGCGGGAATCAGCACAGGGCAAATACTTTGGAGCCACGATGTTTCCGTTCCTGAACCTATGTCGTCGCCTCGCCATCCGTGAACATATCTGGGATAGTTACCAACAGCTGCGCGAACGTCTCATCAAGGTAGAGAACGTTCTGGCTGAGACATACTTCTCGCAGGGGCAGATGGACGTGTTCAGGCAGCATGTGATAAATCAGATGCGCCTGTGCCATCCGCTCGAAGAACAGGTCATCCGCACACTCCAGTCACTGGAGATGATGCTGGTTTCTGACATGCAGGTTCACAACCAGTCGTTCTACGACCTGGTAAACATCATCCGCGAACACTCTGATATTTTCCTCGCATGGCACGTTTCAGAAACGGCAAAACTGTATTCTCCTGCAATTTTTACCAATAAAAAGGTGTCGGGAGGGTACTTTTTCTAAAAAAAAATGGTTATTTAAAACAAAATGAGTACCTTTGCAAACGGGAAAAAATAAATAAACAATCTATGAACAAAAAGAAAACTGTTACCCTTTTAGCCTCGCTGCTATTGACAGTGGCAGCTGGAGCAAAGACTGTCAACGTCCACATTACCGATGGTACCGTGGTCAACGATCCCTCAGCCGACGTCAGCTATATCGACTTCACGGCCAAAGAGAATCCCGCACCCCAATCTCAGCCCAGCACAGCCCCCAAGGGCGTGGTGGCTGTCGACCTGGGCCTGCCCAGCGGTACGAAGTGGGCCAACATGAACGTGGGTGCCACGAGGCCCGAGGAGTACGGCCTCTATTTCGCATGGGGCGAGACCACGGGCTATACGTCAGACACCAGCGATGGTCGTTTGTTCAAATGGACAAACTACAAGTGGTGCAACAGCAGAATATATTTGATGACTAAATATTGTACCGACAGCAAAAAAGGCACGGTAGACAATAAGACCGTACTGGACCTTGAGGACGACGCCGCCCACGTAAATTGGGGTGGTTCATGGGTGATGCCTACTAATGGAGAAATACAGGAGTTGGTCCAGTATACCACTTCTGAATGGACTTACATTAATGGCGTAGCTGGACGTAAGTTTACCAGCAAGAAGAATGGTAATTACATTTTCCTCCCCGTCGCAGGCTGCCGCGAAGGCACGCGCATGAACTACAAGGGTTCGGACGGCTACTGCTGGTCGGCATCGCTCTACGAAAGCAACCCGCACCTCGCGCGTTACATCAGTTTCACTTCGTCTGGCGTCATTTACCCGTACTGGGACTACCGCCACTACGGGTTTTCGGTTCGCCCTGTGATCAGAAAGTAGTGCATCAAAAGATTTTCTGTCTTTTCCACATAGAAACTGCTTCTCTACCTTTGCGGTATGGAAGCAGTTTTTAATATCTCATTGCCCACATCGTGGGAAGAATTGACCGACATGGAGCTCTTACTCGTTTATGAACTGTTCGCACGTGACTTGTCTGCGGCAGAGGTCAAAACACTCTGCCTCATGAAGTGGAATGGCCTGAAGGTGCTAGCCACTCTGCCTCGCCACCGTTTCCTCATTAAGAGAAAAGAAGAGCCGGAAGTGGCTCTAAGTACTAGGCAGATTCAGCAAGCAACCTCAGTCCTCGATTTTCTGGACTCGTTCGCCCCGATGCCCGTTCGTATCGCTCGAATCGGCAAGTACCGTGCTTTGCCAGCGGACTTTGAGAAGGTTCCGTTTGAGCAGTATCTGTATGTTGATAATCTGTTCCAAGGTTATCTCAACACACAATCTGATGAGCTATTGCAGCAGATGGCACAGGTGTTATACGGTAGCGATCGTGTGAAGCCATCTATAGCTCATCTGGTAGGTGTATTCTATTGGATGGCATCACTCAAGCAATATTTTGCAAGGCTCTTTCCTAACTTCTACAAGCCTGCGTCTGACAATAGTAATGGCAATCTACTGGGGAATGGTCAGTCTGATATCTACAGTCAGTTACGTGACAGTACGAATGCCATGATACGTGCGCTCACTGGTGGAGATATTACCAAGGAGGATGCCATCATGAAGATGGATACCTGGAGAGCGCTCACGGAACTGGATGCCAAGGCTCGTGAAGTAGAAGAGTTACGAAAAGCCACAAAGAAACCATAACTTAACACATTCATTCTATGATACCATTTCGGCCGATAACACCACAACAGCCTGAAGCTGTCATTAATAACGACACGTTCAACTGGAATGCCACAGCATTCTTTGAAGACCTGACCAAGCGCAACAAGTTCGCTCGTTCCAAGAAGTTCACCTTTTGTAGGGTGAGCGGTCTTGACGGCTTCGAAGAAGCATTGGCAAAGATGCTGACTAAGACGGCTTTCGTCTGCGTGTCCGACATCTCACAGGGATTTACGGACATCAATAACACACCGCACACTCGCCGAGTGAAGACGGTGTTTCTGGCCATGCGCCATGCTGTTGACAATATGGAAGCGCGACAGTCATGTATGGACATGATGCGTGAACTGTTCCGACAGTTTATGTCCGTTCTAATATTGGAACAAACAAAGCTGCAGGAACATTCCATATATATTGATCCTCGTATCTCGTTTCAAGAAATAGACCGCTATTTCTTCTCAGGATGCGCCTGTGCCTACTTTCAAATCGGAGTAGAAACATACACCGATTTACAATACAATGGAGAGGAATGGACGGAATAATCAACCAGCATCCAGACCCGCAAGGCGAACGCGAAAAGTTCGTGATGGCCTTCAATGACACCATGCTAAAGATATGGCAGGAGCAAATAACACTCCTGGATGTTATTGACACGGGACATCTGCTGCACTCTGTTAAGGCTATGCCTGTAAGGGCTGATGGCCGATTCATAGAAATCGGACTGTCTCAGCTCTTTACAGAATACGGCCTTTGGCAGGATTTCGGAACAGGAAAAGAAATCCCCAGAGGCAACTCCGGGGATATTGGTCGTGAGAAGAAGCGTGTCGCTAAGAAATGGTTCTCTCGGAAGTATTATTCCTCGGTACTTAATTTACGCGACTTCCTGGCAGATAACATCGGCCAGTCATTCGTCGGTGTGGTAGCCAAGGCACTTGATGATAATTACCGAAGGTATAATCATTAAAGGCTATAAACACTATGCCATAGAATGTCTTGGCACATCGTTTACGGCATCATGCGGACGCTCCAAGTACTTCACTGTCTTTCCATGGGCGAGAGCATAGGATATCTCGCGCTGAGTACTCTCGCCAATGTAGCCATCGACATTGATGATAAAGATTTCATCGGCCATATCGATTTTACTCAGGTGCATTCGGTCTAACATCTCCTTAATTCCTGGCTTCCAGACTTCTTCGTCGCCGGAATGACCGAACAATCCTACGGAAATGACTACATTTCCTTCTAGCGTGAGCCGCTTCTGTATCTCAAGAAACTGTTCCTTGAATCTTGTGCTGCCACACAGCGTAATGATTTTGAATTCGTTAATCATATCTTCTGTGTTATTTCTTGTATTCCTTAGAACCTTTATGATTAATGGGCTTGTAAAACTTCGCTGCAAGAATAAGTCCTGGATAGGATACACCATCAAAAGGCAATTGCTTGACCATATTTTCATCTATCTCCCACGAAGCCATAAAGTCAGGTTCCGCGATTGACTTCAAATCGTCATAGAGGCGAACAAGGATAGATTGTTCCTTGTTCTTATAGTCTGCAAGCAAAGCGTCATCTGGCTCTTTGCCGCTTTCAATAGTAACGAAATGAACAGACAAACAAATGATACCCTTTGTACGCTCAATAAAATTACGCAAATCTTTACGGCTGCTGATGTGCTGATAGTTATTCATCACATCCCAGCGATGCATCGTTTCATCTTTTGTTTTATTAGACTGCAAATTGTGGTAGCTATGCTTGACCTCAATAGAAAAACTATAGTCTTTGAAAATACACCAATAATCTATTCGGCCTTTGGAATCGTCTGCTTCATAGCCTTTCTTTCGACTATTTCTGGTAATAGGGTATTCAGCAAAAACAAGCCCCTTGCAAAGCTGAGATAGTTCAGGTAACAGAATACTATCTAACTGTCTCTCTCGATAGGTAAATGGATAATCGACGAATCCATACTTTTGTGAACAAAAGACCTTTGATCGTTTTGCTAAGCCAGTTAGCAAATTCCGAACAAGATTATAGGCTGCAATATAATACTCATCCTGACTTTCCTTCATAGAGAAAAGAAAGTCTTGATGATTAACCGTTCCATGTCTAAATCTCATATGATTTCTAAATAACTCTGCCTGATTTACTCCTTGAACTTACCTTTCATCCATAGCTTCCAGTATTTCCAGCCGCTTGTTGACCATAGGGCCAGGAAGATGAGCACGGGCTGGAAGAACAGGCGGATAAGACGCAGATTGTCGGTGTTGAGTCCAAAGGCATCAATGTGGTTCACATACTGGTTGATGTTGCCTGGGAAAATGGCAACATAGAAAAGTCCTAGTAGTGCTCCAACGATGGCTCTTTTTTTGGCAACAAGGAAGATGATGCCCAAGCCAAAGGCTATTTCAACAACACCCGATGCCAATACGACAAAGTCGGTGAACTCTGGGCTGAACTGCAACCATGTGGGTACCTGTGCCACGAACTCCTGACGGTTGAACGTCAGATGACTGATGCCTGCATAGGTCATAAAGGCTCCTAAAAGCAGACGGAAGAATAGTTTTAAGTATCTCATAATAATCTATCTATTGTCTAACTTATGCAAAGGTACAAAAACAGATGGAGAACACCATCGTTTTTATGTCTTTTTAAGAATGAAACACATCATGTACCTTTGCAGCAGTTATCATCAACACATAAACTTTATGACCAAAGAAACACGTACTGACGTACAAATCTATTCGGCAATCGCCATGCTGGTGGCTGGAGTAGGATTGGCTACAGCGGGATTCATTGTACCGCCCACGGGTGAGATATCGGACTCTGTGCTCTTATTCTTCGCACAATGTCTAATATATGCTGGCTCCATTTTCGGTGTGAGCATTTACATCCACACAAAGTTTGCAGAACTCAAATCCGCCATAGAGGGGGAGGAAGGAGGCCAGGCATGAGACCGATAACCGAAATCATCGTTCATTGTACGGCTTCGCCTGAAGGGCACCCGATGACTGTCAAGCAGATTGATGACATCCATCGGAACGAACGCCATTGGGCCAACGGCATAGGCTATCACAAGGTGATATACCTCGACGGCACCATCCACGACGGCAGGCCCCTCGATATGATGGGCGCCCATTGTAACGATGGTGGACACAACCGATATAGCATCGGTGTGGTCTATGTCGGTGGATGTGCCAAGGATGGCAAAACTGCCAAGGATACGCGAACGCCAGAGCAAAAGGTAGCGTTGGCAAATCTCCTGGAAGAGCTTCACAAGAAATTTCCCAACGCTACCTTATACGGACATCGGGAGTTGGTGTGCAATCTGAAGAAGAAGGATCCTCATTACGATTGCACAAAATGCAAGGGCTATCCAGCATTCTGCCGCGATGCCAAGAAGTCATGTCCATCGTTTGATGTGCATGAATACGATTACATCTTTAATAATAGTCATAATTCAGCAAAATGAAACATCTTACTCGTTCTTCATACATTTTGTTTTTTGTTTTCATAATCTGTTCGATGTCACTTACTGCTTGCAGGACAATGCGCACGTCCGAAAAGGCGGTAAGTGAAAGTGAGACGGCCTCCGTGACGGAATCCCGTCTCACTTTTTACCGCACAATCGATTCGCTATCAAGACAGTTCAACATGGCTGCAGATAGCATCATCTTGATATTCCCCAATACTGCAAGGCCGGAGTTTCCGACAGCGTTTCCATCGGGGATAGAAGGCTGCGCGGAAACTCCGTCTGACTCGCTAGCCATCCTGAAAAAGCACAATGCCCGCCAGCGGCTCCGAAACGCTTCGCGTTCCGCAACCGCTTCGCGGCATTCTCAAGTTCCTTCTTATTTGCTGCGCCCTCCTGGACCTGTGGCCCTCAAGATCTACGGACTTCACATTGCTGAGAACAGCGAAGAGAAGACCGTAGCCAACGCCGATTTGAAGGACAGCGTGAACAGGTCCACACAGTCCCAGAAAAACAAATCGGCCTATAAGCAAAGCTCGAAACCAAGCAGTACTCCTAAGTATATCTTCTATATACTCGTACTTGTCTGTGTCCTATATATAATCTATCGCCTACGGCGCAGATAAATCCGTCCCGTCGCTAACCCCTGCGTGCTTTCATATCGTCGGCCAAAAGCTGGCGATATGTTTTTGTATGCCTGAGGTGGCTGGCCACTTGCTGCATGACACTTCGGAGAGCATAGGCACTGAAAATGCGGCATACGGCAACGCCTCAAAGAAGTAAGAATGTGCCAGCACATACACACTCCTTTGCCCATAGGGACAGCGTATGCTGTATGTCGCGCAGCACCCACGCACTCCTGCCGCTTACACTCCGCGAGTTGTCTCAGCTCACCGCAGGCACACAAAAGGATGTACGTGTTCGTCCATCAAGCACTTGCCATTTTAAGCCAAAGGCTCAATCGTATGCCAAGGCATCATGCCGGAAGAGGCAGTATGTTATGCTGTCACATCCGGCTATCTCTCATGCAGAAGTGAACAGGCAGAAAGAAAAGCCTGAGGCGCTTTAAGGCCAATAGGCCACACTCTGCCGCAGGCTTTTCTTTCTGTCCATTCACACCTGCCAAGTACCGCACTTCGTGCATTTTCAGCATCACACTCTGCTATGATGCCACATTCACCCTCGCAGAGCGAGGAGAGAGGTAAGGCTGACAAACATAGGCTATGATTTCAATCAGATAGATTGAGGTCGTAGCCTAAGATTGTCTTGGTCGCCCAGTCCACAGGTACAACATGAAACCCTCGGCTGAGGGAATTCATGTCGCACCCGTGGCAATTTTACCGCACATTCGTGCATAATAGGCTGGATTTTGCCATATCAAAACATATCGTAACCATTTGCCTTTTCGGTGGATAATTCAGTATTTCGGCATTGTCAAAGCATAGTGTAACCTTTAGCCCTTTCGGTGGATAGTTCGGTATTTGGGCAACATCAAAGCATAGCGTGACCATCTGCCTTTTCGGTGGATAGTTCGGTATTTGGGGAGTATCAAAGCATAGTGTAACCATTTGCCTTTTCGGTGGATATATAGGAACGAGGAAGTCAAAAGGAAATAGTGAAACTGAGAGGCTTTTGAGAGTATGAAACAACGAGAGGCTTAATTTAACAAATGAGACGAAAAAGGGATTTTTGTTAACATACGTTTACACATTCCGCTTCCTTGAAAGAGTGGGAGAGAGTCGGGCGAACAGGGCGCGTGGGGGGTCTTTACTCCGAAGGGTTAAGGGCTCGGCCCTTAACAATCCCGTAAGTCATTGATAATCAGCACCCGAAACAGTTGTTAACTTAACTATTTCCGATTTTAACGAAAAGCACCTTTGTTTAGATGCGTTTTCGTGGGTTCTGCCAATGACTTTTTCGTCCCCAGTCTTCGTCCAGTCAAGTCTCAGTACTGGGGCATTCGTTCACGTCTTTTCTACCATGTGCGCGAGTTTTTACCTTTGTGGCATAAACAACTAAAGCGTATTTACATGTCGTCAATCAACACAAATGCAACTGTTACCTTAACTGTCAATGGTAAGCAGGCACAGGATATGCTCGACAACCTGAAAAGGAAGTCACAGGACCTTGAAAGGGCTATTGATAAAGCAGCCAGAACGGGAAACAAGGTGGAGCTTAAGAGGCTCCAGAAGGAACTAAAGCAGACCAATCGACAAATCTCACAGATAGAAAGTGCGACAGTCGGTGTGGAGAAGGTACTGAAGAACCTGGATAAGGCAACACCCAAGGAGTTAAACAAGACGCTCTATACCTTGAAGCAACAGCTGAACGGCATAGAGCGTGGTACCGTTGAATGGAACCGTCAGGCAGAGGCCATCAAGAAGGTGAAGTCAGAGATTTCCCGTGTGAATGCCGACTTGTCTGTTGGTGAGGGATTCTGGGACCGCTTCAACCGCAAGATGAATGACTGGCAGACTACTTTAATGGGTATGATTGCAGCGGTCACTGGGCTTATTATGGCTGGTAGAAGTGCGGTCAAGGCTTTTGCAGACATGGACGCAGAGATGGCCAATGTCCGCAAGTTCACGGGAATGACAGAGGAACAGGTAGCGGACTTGAATGAGGAGTTCAAGAAGATGGATACCAGAACAGGCCGTGAACAGCTAAACATGTTGGCAGAAGATGCAGGTAAGCTGGGAAAGAAGTCCAAAGAGGACGTTCTGGGCTTCGTCCATGCTGCAGACCAGATAAACGTAGCCCTTGATGAACTGGGCGACGGGGCTA
>Ga0247611_10009717_pt1 | contig 11484 bp, 6 predicted proteins | sample 177DNAGHGhighgp2_FD_192422 | JGI IMG/M metagenome (GOLD analysis project Ga0247611, IMG submission 192422) | Sheep rumen microbial communities from Palmerston North, Manawatu-Wanganui, New Zealand - 1770 DNA GHGhigh gp2 | ecosystem: Host-associated > Mammals > Digestive system > Stomach > Rumen ... | reverse complement strand
ACATGAAGTCGACAAAGTTCTTCATCAGGATGTTTGCCGTGTTCTTACTACGCGTAAAACCAGCCTCACACAGCGCAAAGCCCGGCTGCATCCAGAAAACCAACATGGCTGCCAATAGCATCCATACAGTATCGAGTGATAATCCTATTTCGTTCATAATTTTTTTCCTTTTTACTTTTTTACTTTTTCACCTTTTTACTTTTTATCACGTAGTACGGTGTCACCGTGTTCGCCTGTGCGGATGCTCCAGGTGTCGATCATGTCGCTCACGAAGATACGGCCGTCGCCAACCTCACCCGTATGGGCCACCTGCAGTATCACCTTCACCGTTGGGTCTACGAACTGGTCGCGACAGACAATGGTCAGTGCCACACGCTCTATCACGTCCGTAGAGTACTGAACGCCACGATAGATCCTTTCCTGACGGCTCTGTCCGATGCCGTGAACGTTATGATACTCAAACCAGTCGATGTCCGAATTGAGCAAGGCCTCTTTGACCTCGTCGAATTTTGTCTTCCGGATAATTGCTTCAATCCTTTTCATACGCTTTCTCCTTTTTACCTTAATTAATACTAAACCCTTCTCATTTAGGGATAACACTTTGTTATTTTCACAATGCAAAGTTACGACGTTTTGCACACAAAACAGCAACAATTCTTTCGTTTTGTTTGTATTTTCTTTGCAGTTATTATACTTTGTAAAGTGTTGTAACGATTTTTCTTCCTCTTTGCTATCACTTTGGTTAGAAAACATGCCAATTCGTTGCAATCTGTTAGCCGGGCAGAATTTGTGTCCGAGCACATGCGATTCATCCTAAAAAAAATCCGCAAAGCATGGATGGCTTCGCGGAAAAATGATTAAGGATGGGAATGGTTGACGACTAACCTTTGCTCCAAGCCTCGATGCGGTCGAGGGCCTCGGCAGTCTTTTCGTGGCTGTTGAAGGCGGTGAAGCGGACGTAGCCCTCGCCGCTGGGGCCGAAGCCGACGCCGGGGGTACAGACGACGTTGGCACCATAGAGCAGCGCCTCGAAGAAAGACCAGGAGTCCATGCCTTCTGAGGTGCGCATCCAAATATAAGGGGCGTTCTCGCCACCATAGCACTCGTAGCCAAGGGCGCGCAGGCGGGTGAGCATGTGGTGAGCATTATCCATGTAGTAGTCGATGGTCTGCTTGATCTGCGCCTTGCCCTCAGGGGTGTAGATGGCTTCGGCGGCGCGTTGGGAGATGTAGCTCGTGCCATTGAACTTCGTACACTGGCGGCGCAGCCAAAGCTGGTTCAGGGAGATACGCTCGCCCTCAAAGGTCGATACGCTCACTTCCTTCGGTACGATGGTGTAGCCGCAGCGGACGCCCGTGAAACCGGCGGTCTTGGAGAACGAATGGAACTCGACGGCACACTTGCGCGCACCGCGAATCTCATAGATGCTATGGGGAATCTCCGGGTCGCGGATGTAGGCCTGATAGGCAGCGTCGTAGAGGATGAGCGCGTCGTTTTTTAGCGCGTAGTTCACCCACTTGCGCAGCTCCTGTTTGGAGAGGACCGTGCCCGTCGGGTTGTTGGGGTAGCAGAGGTAGATGACATCGACGGGGCGGCCCTTGGGCAGCTCAGGAATAAAACCGTTCTCAGCGGTCGTCGGCAGGTAACGAACGTTGGTCCAGCGCCCGTCACGGAAGGTGCCGCAGCGACCTATCATCACGTTCGAGTCAATATAGACGGGATAGATGGGGTCGGTGACGCCGATGAAGTTGTCCCAGTGGAGCAGCTCCTGGAAGTTGCCGGTATCCGACTTCGCGCCGTCGTTGATAAAAACCTCGTCGATGTCGAGGTGGACGCCGCGAGGCAGGAAGTCGTTCTTCAGGATGGCCTCGCGCAGGAAGTCGTAGCCCTGCTCGGGGCCGTAGCCGCGGAAGCCCTTGGCGGTGCTCATCTCGTGGGTGGCCTTGTGCATGGCCTCGATGACGGCGGGGGCGAGGGGCTGGGTAACGTCGCCGATGCCGAGACTGATGACGTCGGCCTTGGGGTGCATCACCTTGAAGGCGTTCACCTTCTTGGCGATGTCGGCGAAGAGGTAGTTCTGCTGGAGGTTCAGGAAATGGATGTTTACTAAAGCCATATTGAAATCGTTATTTCGTTATCACGTTATTTCGTTATATCGAGTCAATCTCGCCATCGAAGACGAAGGCGGCAGGGCCGGTCATATAGACGTGATTCTTTTGGAAAAAGCGTCCTCCGGCCGAGCGGTCGCTCTCGCACCACTCAATGTCGAGCGTACCGCCGTCCATCACAATGCTGCTCTTGCGACCGGCGCGGCCCGTTAGGGCAGCAGCAACGGCAGTGGCACAAGCACCAGTGCCGCAAGCCTGGGTGATACCGCTGCCGCGCTCCCAAACGCGGGTGCGTATACTTCCATCGGCCTCGATGCGGGCGAACTCGATGTTGCAACGCTGTGGAAAGGCAGGATGATGCTCCAGGGCATGGCCCGTTTCGCCCACCTGGTCGACATTGTCGGTGAAGATGACGTAGTGGGGATTTCCCATCGATACGAACGTGCCTTTATTCAGACCGCGGGATGCGACGAACTGGGCTTCATTCTCCAGCGACGGCTCAAGCATGTCGACCGTCACGCTTCCGACGACACCATCCGTCACATGAAGGCTCAGTATTTTGATGCCCGACAACGTCAGAAGTTTAATCTCCGTCTTGGCGGTCAGCCCGCGTTCGTAGAGATACTTTCCGATGCACCGCGACGCATTGCCGCACATCATCGCCTCGCTGCCGTCGGCATTGAAAATGCGCATGGAGAAGTCGGCCTCGGGGACGGGGCTGCGGTCGATGAGCACCAGACCGTCGGAGCCGATGCCCTTGTGGCGGTCGCTCCAGAGGATAGATGCTTTAGCAGGGTCGGCGATGGGGTGCAGGCGGGCATCGACGTAGATGTAGTCATTGCCACAGCCGTGCATCTTGGTGAAGGGGATTCGGGTCATGCTATTTGCGTTATAACGTTATTACGGTATCTCGTTATTTCGAAAGGAATCGGTGGACGGCCTTGGCGGTGTCGCGGCCAGAGGCGAGGGCGCGGACCACAAGGGAGGCACCGTTGGCAGCGTCGCCACAGACGAAGACGTTCTTCGGGTACTCGGGGTGCTCGGGCTTGAGGAAGCCCATGGCCAACAATACCAACTCGGCTTTGATGATCTCGGGCTTGCCGACCTCGACCATGATGGGACGACCGCCGGCGGGGTTGGGTTTCCAGTCAATCTCCTGTACCTTCACGCCAGTCAGCTTACCGTCCTTACCCAGGAACTCGAGGGTGTTGATGTTCCAACGGCGGGTGCAGCCTTCCTCATGACTCGATGTAGTCTTGAGGGTGCGAGGCCACTCGGGCCAGGGGTTCTGAGGATCCTCAGGGCCTTCAACAGGCTTAGGCATAATCTCAATCTGCGTAACACTCTTACACCCCTGGCGATGGGCTGTACCAATGCAGTCGGAGCCAGTGTCGCCGCCGCCGATGACGAGGACATCCTTGCCCTTGGCGGTAATACGATCCTCCTTGCTGAACTCTACACCTGCGAGGACGCGGTTCTGCTGGGAGAGGAGCTCGAGGGCGAAGTGTACGCCTTTGAGTTCACGGCCAGGGGCCTTTAGATCGCGGGCAGTAGGTGTACCAGTGGCGATGACGACGGCGTCGTAATCGCCGGATATTCCGGATATACCGGATTCTCCGGAAATTCCGGAGTTATACTTAAACTCGATTCCCTCCTGCTCAAGCAGGGCGATGCGGCGGTCGATAACGGCCTTGTTCAGCTTGAAGTTGGGTATACCATAGCGCAGCAATCCGCCAGCGGCTTCATTCTTCTCGAATACGGTGACGGTGTAGCCCATCAGGTTCAGGTCGTTGGCAGCAGCGAGGCCGGCAGGACCAGCACCAATCACGGCCACCTTTTTTCCGTTACGCTTGATATCGGTGCGGGGTTGGATGAATCCCTCCTGGAAGGCCATCTCAGTGATGGCAGCCTCGTCTTCGCGATTGGTGGTAGGCTCGTGGTTGAAGCGGTTGAGCACGCAGGCCTTCTCGCAGAGCGCGGGGCAGATGCGGCCAGTGAACTCAGGGAAGGGGTTGGTGGAGTTCAGCAGGCGATAGGCCAGCTCCCAGTCGCCTTTATACAGGGCATCGTTCCACTCTGGTGCTTTGTTGCCCAGGGGACAGGCCCAGTGGCAGAAGGGCACGCCACAGTCCATACAGCGGCTTGCCTGCAACTTGCGTTCGCGAGTCGAGAGCGTCTGCTCTACCTCGCCAAAGTCGTGGATTCTATCGTGAATCGGACGGTAACCCGCCTCCTGGCGGTGTATCTCTAAAAATGCTTTTGGATTTCCCATCTCTATGATTTACTATTTACAAATTTACAATTTACTATTAATTCCTCTATTTTATGATTTGATGATTTACTCTCTGCGGCTTAAATAACTAAATCCTTGAAATAGTAAATAAATCGTAAATTGTAAATCGTCAAATCGTAAATATCAGTAATCTCTCTGGATGTCGGCAATCTTCTCGTGCAGCTTCTTCATCTTCTCCTCCTCGAGTACGCGCTTGTATTCGATGGGCACCACCTGGATGAAGTTCTCAATATAGCGGTGCCAGTCGTCGAGCATGCGGCCGGCGAGGGCGCTGCCCGTGTGCAGGTAGTGCTGACGGATGAGCTCGAGCAGCTCCTTGCGGCTGACGCTATCCTCGACCAGCGAGAGCTCAACCATATCCATGTTGCAGAAGTAGTCGAAGGTGTGGTCGGGGTCGTAGACATAAGCGACACCACCACTCATACCGGCGGCAAAGTTACGGCCAGTCTTGCCAAGAACGACCACGCGACCGCCGGTCATGTACTCGCAGCAGTGGTCGCCGGCGCCCTCGATGACGGCGATGGCGCCGGAGTTGCGCACGCCGAAGCGCTCGCCCACCTTGCCGTTAATATAGAGCTCGCCGGAGGTCGCGCCGTAGAGGCCGGTGTTACCAGCGATGATATTGTCCTCAGCCTTGAATTCGTCGCTGCGACGGACGGGGGGGAGAATCGAGATTCGTCCGCCGGAGAGACCTTTACCAAAGTAGTCGTTGGTCTCGCCCTCGAGGCGCAGATCCAGTCCGCGAACGGCAAAGGCGCCAAAGCTCTGACCAGCCGAGCCCTTGAACTTAATCTTGATGGTTCCGTCGGGCAGTCCTTCCTCGCCGTACTTCTGGGCGATAACACCTGAGAGCATCGTTCCCACGGCGCGGTCTGTATTTTTGATGGCGTAGTCGAGGGTCACCTCCTCCTGTTCGTCAATAGCCTTTTGAGCAGCGCGGATGATTTCCTCGTCCTTCACACCGGTTACCTTGGTATAGGCACCTCGATCCCAGTACAGAGCCTTGTCGGTTTCGGGCTTGTGCAGCAGGCGGGCGAAGTCGATGGTCTTCCATTTCTCGGCGGCAAAACCGTCGAGCACACGAACGTCGATGAGCTCCGTGTGTCCGATAATCTCCTTCAGACTCTTCACGCCGATCTCGGCCAGGTATTCGCGCACCTGCTCGGCCAGGAAGGTGAAGAAGTTCACCACGTACTCGGCGCGACCCTCGAAGTGCTTGCGCAGCTCGGGGTTCTGGGTGGCCACACCCATGGGGCAGGTATTGGTATTACACTTACGCATCATGACGCAGCCCAGAACAATCAGGGGCAGTGTTCCGAACGAGAACTCGTCGGCACCGAGCATCGCCATGATAATCACGTCCTTGGCAGTCTTCAGCTGTCCGTCGGTCTGCAGGCGAACCTGGTTACGCAGGCCGTTCATCACCAGCGTCTGCTGCGTCTCGGCCAAACCAATCTCAGGCGAGATGCCCGCGAAGCGCATACTTGACGCAGGGCTGGCGCCTGTACCACCCTCGGCACCCGAGATCACAATCAGATCGGCCTTAGCCTTGGCTACACCAGCAGCAATGGTTCCAACGCCACTCTCGGCCACCAGCTTTACGCTGACGGCAGCTGTGGGGTTGATGTTCTTCAGGTCGAAGATAAGCTGCGCCAGGTCCTCGATACTGTAGATGTCGTGATGAGGTGGAGGTGAGATGAGCGAGATGCCAGGAATGGCGTTACGTGTCTTGGCGATAATCTCGTTAACCTTAAAGCCAGGCAGCTGACCGCCCTCACCAGGCTTCGCACCCTGTGCCACCTTGATCTGTATCTCCTCAGCATTCACCAGGTACTCAGCCGTCACACCAAATCGTCCAGATGCAATCTGCTTGGTCTTGCTCGACAGCGACACGCCATCCACCTCCGTGTGATAGCGGGCGTTATCCTCGCCGCCCTCACCGGTGTTCGAGCGAGCACCCAGCTTGTTCATGGCCAGTGCCAAAGCCTCGTGGGCCTCGATGCTCAAGGCGCCGAAACTCATAGCACCTGTAACAAAATGCTTCACGATGCTCTCAACGGGCTCAACCTCGTCGATAGGTGTAGGTTTAGCAGCCTTCTTAAATCCGAAGAAGTCGCGGATAAAGATGGGGCTCTCCTTTTCATCCACCAGCGCGGCCCATTTCTTAAAGCCCTCGTAGTCGCCCTTTCGCGTTGCCAACTGCAGCTTCGCAATCGTCTCCGGGTTCCAGGCATGCTTAATTCCGTCCTTTCTCCACGAGAACTGCCCGTTGTTAGGAAGGTAACCACTCCCCTCGCCCTTTGGAGAGGGGTCGGGGGTGAGGCTTTCTTTGCGCAGGGCAATCGCATCGCGGGCAATCTCCTTCAGTCCTACGCCGCCAATGGTGCTCACCTCGGTGCCGAAATAACGCCTCAAGAGGTCTTCGCTCAGTCCGATGCTCTCGAAAATCTTGGCGCCGCGATAGCTGCGGATAGTCGAGATGCCCATCTTACTCATAATCTTCTTCAGTCCTTTATCCACAGCCTTGATATAATTCTTTTCGGCTGTAGCATATTCCTCCTGAATCTTTCCTTTCTTCACCAGATCGTCGAGCACGGCAAACGTCATGTATGGGCACAGGGCGCTGGCACCGTAGCCCAACAGCAGGGCGGCGTGCATCACCTCGCGAATCTCACCGCTCTCAACAATCAGAGCGGTCTGCACGCGCTTGCCCACGCTAATCAGATAGTGGTGAACGGCCGAGACAGCTAACAGCGATGGGATAGCGGCGTGCGTATCGTCAAGGTCGCGGTCGCTAAGGATAATATAGTTCACACCCTCATCTACACTGGCTTCGGCCTGGTGGCACAGGTCGTCCAGAGCCTGGCGCAAGCCTTCCTCACCCTTGGCTATCTCAAACAGGATAGGCAATTTCTTGGTGTTGAAGCCTTTGTAGCGGATGTTACAAAGTATATCAAGTTGTGTGTTGGTCAAAACTGGCTGCGGCAAACGTACCATCTTACAGTTCGATGCATCGGGGGTAAGAATGTTGGTACCCACGGCACCGATGTATTCGGTAAGACTCATTACAAGTTCCTCGCGGATTGGGTCGATGGCAGGGTTGGTAACCTGTGCAAACTGCTGACGGAAGTAGTTGAACAGCACCTGTGGACGGTCGGAGATGACAGCCAGCGGGGTGTCGTTACCCATCGCAGCCACAGGTTCCTGTCCGGCAGTGGCCATCGGGATAATGGTCTTATCAATATCCTCCTGACCAAATCCGAAGGTAACCAGCTTGGCGTTCAGATCGCTCACGCCGTTGTCCACCTTACGTCCGCTCTTCAGTTTCTCCAGCTGAACGCGGTTCTCGTTCAGCCACTCGCGGTAGGGATGGGCCTTGGCCAGCTTCTCCTTAATCTCGCCGTCGTAGTAAATCTTGCCCTCCTGAGTATCAATCAGCAGAATCTTACCGGGCTGCAGGCGGCCCTTTGCTACCACGTCGCCCGGCTCGAAGTCCATTACGCCTACCTCAGAGGCAACCACCATCATACCTTGCTTGGTGATGGTGTAGCGGCTGGGGCGCAGACCATTGCGGTCCAACATACCACCTGCGTAGCGACCATCGCTGAACAACAGGGCTGCAGGACCGTCCCACGGCTCCATTAGGATAGAGTGATATTCGTAGAAGGCTTTCAAGTCCTCAGAAATCGGGTTCTTGTCATTGAAGCTCTCGGGCACCAGGATGGCCATGGCCTGTGGCAACGACAGTCCGCTCATCATCAGGAACTCGAAAACGTTGTCGAGGCTGGCCGAATCGCTCATGCCTTCCTGCACAATCGGACGCAGGTCCTTAATGTCGCCCAGTGCCTCACTGCTCAGCACACTCTCACGGGCCTTCATCCAGCCGCGGTTGCCGCGTATCGTATTTATCTCTCCGTTATGAGCCAACAAGCGGAAGGGCTGGGCCAATGACCACGTAGGAAATGTGTTTGTGCTGAAACGTGAGTGCACCAGCGCCAGTCCGCTTGTGAAATAAGGGCTCGACAGGTCAGGGAAATACCTCCGCAGCTGTCCACTGGTCAGCATTCCCTTATATATCAAGTTCTTGCTCGATAGCGAGCAAATATAAAAATCCTTTTCGGCTATCCTGTTTTCAATCCTCTTTCTTATTTTATATAAGGTGCGGTCTATGGTCTCAGTTTGCTCTTCTGTGGCTCCCGTAACGAATATCTGCTTGATGTCCGGCTCCACCTCTCTGGCAGCCACACCCAGCACCTCGGGGTTGGTGGGCACCGTGCGCAGATGCATCAGTTGCAGGCCCTCGCGCTCAATCTCCTCGATCATCACACTCAGTATCTGCTGCTGGGCCTTCTCGTCTTTAGGCAGAAAAACCAAACCAGTGCCGTACTTACCCTTTTCGGGCACGGGGATACCCTGTAACAAAATAAACTCGTGGGGTATCTGCACCATGACACCCGCACCATCACCGGTCTTGTCGCGCGTCTCGGCGCCACGGTGTTCCATGTTCTCCAACACTTTCAATGCATTGTCCACCAGCTCATGACTTTTTCCGCCGTGTATGTTAACCACCATACCCACGCCGCAAGCATCATGCTCATAGTCACTCTGGTAGAGACCGTCGTTGATTTTACATTTTGTCATATTATCCTTACTTTTACTTTCTCTTTGTTTATTTTCGACTGCAAAGGTAGCGCAAATTGTCGGAATCTCCAAGTATTTAATTTCCCTTTTTTACATTTACCAGCATCAAGAATGTCATTTTGCGCGTTTCTCCCGCTATTTCCTGTCATTTTGTCAAGTTTCAACTTCTCCGCAGCCCCCATTTTCTTACACTTTGACAATTGTGTCCGTTTTTAACAATCAAAATGACAGCTTGGCGGCAGCTCTTCTTTTTTATCGTAGTACCTTTGCAAAAAATTTTTGGTGTGTCATCCATATAGAAAAAACAAGGTATTATGAAGGTAAAAAGACGTTGGATTATCCTGATGACGGCGATGACGCTCATCGCTCTGGCAGGATTGGCAGTAGGAGAACCGTCGTTTGATTGTGACTGGTCGGTGATTTCAGCGGCCGACGTGGCGTGGCTCATTACAGCCACGATTTTCGTTTTAATGATGACGCCTGGTCTATCGTTTTTCTACGGTGGAATGGTAGGTGCGAAGAATGTGATCTCAACGATGCTGCAGTCGTTTATTGCCATGGGTCTGATATCAGTTTTATGGGTAGTGATTGGTTTCTCACTGTGCTTTGGCGACGACATAGGCGGTGTGATTGGTAATCCGCTGACATTCCCAATGTTTCATAATGTGGGCGGTGCCGTCTATACGACACCCGCAGGCAATGTATTGGGTGGTGCGACGATTCCGCTGGCACTGTTTGCGCTGTTCCAGATGAAGTTCGCCATCATCACGCCGTCGCTGATTACGGGCTCGTTCGCTGAGCGCGTGAGGTTCTCGGCCTACATGTTCTTCATGATATTTTTCTTCTTCGTGATCTATTGTCCGCTGGCCCACATGACTTGGCATCCTGAGGGGCTGTTCATGAAGTGGGGTGTCATCGACTTTGCAGGCGGTATCGTGGTGCATGCATCGAGCGGTATTGCAGCGTTGGCAGGCGCAATCTTCCTAGGACGACGTAAGGCTGAAACACGCAAGAGCGAACCCGCCAATATTCCTTTCGTTCTTCTGGGTGCAGCAATGCTTTGGTTAGGATGGTTCGGTTTCAACGCTGGTTCATCGTTACATGCTGACGGACAGGCCATCAAGGCATTTCTGAATACAAACACCGCCTCGGCAACGGCGATGATGACGTGGATATTCTTCGACTGCCTACGTGGCCGAAAGCCGTCGGCTATGGGTGCTGCCGTGGGTTGTGTGGTTGGTCTGGTGGCCATCACACCATCGGCAGGCTACGTCACCGTCGGCCAGAGCATCTTCATCGCGTTTGTCATCACACTGATCTGTAACGTGGCCGTCTATTGGCGTTCGCATACCAGCATTGACGATGCCCTCGACGTGTTCCCCACGCACGGCACTGGCGGTATCTTCGGCACGGTGCTGACGGGTATCTTCATCCAGGAGGGTCTCATCGCAGGTACGTGGGACGGTTTTGTAATCTTCCTCTACCATCTGCTGGCCATCGTCATCGTGTTTGTCTATACCTTCGCTATGAGTTGGCTGGGATATAAGCTTATCGACAGTCTCATCCCCATGCGTGTGTCGGCATTTAGTGAAAAGGTGGGTCTCGACTTCTCGCAACATGATGAGCACTACGGCCTGGCACTTATCGGAGAACGAGAGCTCGCTGAATACGAAGAGCACATAAAAGAAAAGGAAAAAAAGTAAGAAAGAATGAACACAAAGTACATTTTCGTTACAGGCGGTGTGGTTTCCTCGTTAGGCAAGGGAATCATCTCTGCCAGTATCGGCAAGTTGCTGCAGGCTCGCGGCTATAAAGTGACCATCCAGAAGTTCGACCCCTACATCAACATCGATCCCGGCACGCTGAACCCCTACGAACACGGCGAATGCTACGTCACCGAGGATGGTTTTGAGACCGACCTCGACCTGGGACATTACGAGCGGTTTACGGGTATTCACACCACCCGCAACAACTCGATCACGACGGGCCGCATCTACAAAACCGTCATCGACCGCGAGCGACACGGCGACTATCTGGGCAAGACCATCCAGGTGGTGCCGCATATCACGGATGAGATTAAACGGCGGATGCTGCGTCAAAGTGAAGAGTTCTTGGCAGAGCCAAGCGGCAAAGCCGAGCGAAGAGTGAAGAGTGAAGAATATGCTCCCGCCCAAGAAGATCTCGACTTCGTCATTACTGAAGTGGGAGGAACCATTGGTGACATTGAGAGTGCACCGTTTATGGAGGCCATCCGACAGTTGCGCTGGCAATTAGGACGCGACGCGGTGTGCGTGCATCTGACGTATGTGCCGTATCTGAAAGCCGCCGATGAACTGAAGACGAAACCTACGCAGCACTCTGTAAAGGAATTGCAAGGGATGGGTATCCAGCCCGACATCCTCGTACTCAGAACCGAACGCCACCTCAGCGACTCCATACGCT
>Ga0247611_10009716_pt1 | contig 11485 bp, 3 predicted proteins | sample 177DNAGHGhighgp2_FD_192422 | JGI IMG/M metagenome (GOLD analysis project Ga0247611, IMG submission 192422) | Sheep rumen microbial communities from Palmerston North, Manawatu-Wanganui, New Zealand - 1770 DNA GHGhigh gp2 | ecosystem: Host-associated > Mammals > Digestive system > Stomach > Rumen ... | reverse complement strand
ATTCGTAAGGACCCATCGGATTCTTACTCATGGCGTAACCGAGAACTTCCGTTTTCTCCCTCACGTATGGATAGGTAAGGTAATAGTTGCCATTGTACTCGAAAGCGAATGGTCCTTCTGCCTGACGGTTGGGTAGGTCTTTCAGACAGTTGACACCCATCATTTCAAACTCGCGTTCGCCCCATTTTACTTTTTCTCTTGGAGTGTCATCGGCAAGTTCCTTCATGTTCTCCTTGAGCTTGGCACAACGTCCATTACCCCAGAATATGTAGGCGTTACCATCTGAAGCCTGTAGAACGCAAGGGTCTATGCCATTAATACCCTTGATAGGTTCTGGTTCGGGAATGAACGGTCCCTCTGGGTTGTCGGCAATGGCTACACCAACGGCAAATCCTCTGCCGTCTTTAGGTGCAGAAGGGAAATAGAAATAATACTTCCCGTTTCTGTAAACACAGTCAGGTGCCCACATAGAATAGGAATCTGGTCTTACCCAAGGCACTTTGTTTTGGGTGACAATCATACCATGGTCAGTCCAATCGGTAAGGTTTTCGGAAGAGAATACATGGTAGTCTTCCATGCAAAACCAGTCTTGGCGTTGTCCTTCTGGTGGAAAAATGTCATGTGAAGGATACAAATACACTTTGCCATTAAAGACACGTGCGGTCGGGTCTGCCGTGAACTGGTCACGGATAATCGGGTTCTGAGCTGACACTGACAGACAAACAGAACTTATAAGAAGAACGAAAAGGGAAGAAACGATGATTCTCTTTCTCTTCTTGTCTTGTCTCCTGTCTCTCATTTCTTTTCTATTATTTCTCATATTTTACCTCCTTTAGTCTTTGTTACTTTGTAAACTTTACCTGCTTTGGTGTCAATATCATATTCGTAATATGATGAATCACTCTGCTTCTCACTTCTCCCCTTCAACAATGGATTGGGACAGGCACCAACTGCGCGGCGCAATCCCTTCCCCTTCAGCGGTACACTGGAACGGAGACGAAGCGTACCGCCAATCTTTGACAAGATAACGGCTGACTCCAACTGGTTGTTCTTCCATTTCATGTCAACGTCGAATGCTCCTCGTGCCATAAGTCCCTTAACCTCTCCTTCCGACCATTCATCAGGAAGGGCAGGCAACAGATGGACTGCTCCGTCATGACTCTGCAACAGCATCTCGCAGATACCTGCTGCACAACCGAAGTTTCCGTCAATCTGGAAAGGTGGATGGGCATCAAACAGGTTCGGATAGGTACGACCTTCCGGATATTTTCTCGCCTCTTCATCCCTCGGAAGCAGATGCAACATGTTCTTGATGATACGATAGGCATGGTTGCCGTCGAGCATACGTGCCCAGAAATTAATCTTCCATCCGAGGCTCCATCCCGTAGCCATGTCACCACGTTGCAGAAGCGTATTCTTGGCGGCCTCGAACAATTTGGGTTGTGAGAAAGGAGAAATCTGATTGGAAGGATAGAGACCGTAGAGATGGGAGATATGACGATGCTGATCCTTTGGATCATCCGCATCTATCAGCCATTCCTGCAATTGTCCGTAACGTCCCACCTGCATGGGAGGCAGCTGACTGATGGTCTCCTGCAAACGCTGAATATAGCTGTTTCCGCCTTTCCCGAGAATCTGACTGGCTTGTAGCGCATTGGTAAGCACATCATTCACAATCTGATTGTCCATCGTTGAACCAGCCGTTACGGTAGTACCTTTCCCCATCGGTCCATGTTCAGGCGACACCGTGGGGACCGTGACGAGCCAGCCATATTGCGGGTGTCTCTGAAGGTATCCCAACAGGAAGTCTGCTGCACCTTTTAATATATCATAGTTATCGGCAAGGAACTGCTTGTCGCCTGTATAGAGATAATGCTGCCAGAGATGTGTGGAGAGCCATGCACCACCCGTCGGGAACATTCCCCATGTAGTACCGTCGACAGGTCCGGCTATTCTCCACAGGTCGGTATTGTGATGGGCCATCCAACCCTCACATCCATACATCTGCCGGGCAGTCAGAGCACCGGTCTTGCTAAGGTCTCTAATCATGCTGAACAATGGTTCCTGGGTCTCGGCAAGGTTTCCGACAAGTGCCGGCCAATAATTCATTTCAGCATTGATGTTAATGGTGTACTTCGAATCCCAGGGAGCAAACAGCTTGTCGTTCCACACTCCTTGCAGATTGGCGGGTTGTCCGCCTGGCTGAGAGGAGGAGATCAGCAAGTAACGGCCATATTGCATCATCAGCGAAATCATATCCAGGTCGTTCCCTTCGGCAAAAGCTTCCAGTCTCCGGTCGGTTTCCAGTGAAGAAGCGGCACTACGCGGAAGATTCAGTTCAACACGATTGTACTGCTCATGATAGCGGGCGAGATGACGTTCCCATAACTGCTTATAGCTCATTCCGCCGATAGAGGCCAGCACCGCATTGTTCTTTGCCGAAGGCACACCGCTGATGTCCTGATAGTTCACGTAGTTTGTTGCCGCGACAATATAAAGCAATGCCGTCGTAGCATTATCCACCTTTAACTGCCGGTTCTCGCTGGTGACCGTTCCGTCACTCTGCACATCCATCACACATTCTGCCCACAGACGTCCGGGAACACCCTCCTGCTCGACATTTTGAACGGTCACAGATATTCTTCCATCACCGGCAACGCCTTCTTTCTTACTGCTTTTCGTTTCTTGCTTCAAGCCTCTTTCCTCGTCGAAGCCAACCTGAAAAGAAAGGGCACCTTTCTTACTGGCATTCAGACGGACAACCATCACGTTATCTGCCAATGATGCAAAGACTTCACGGGTGTAGGTCACGCCTCCGTTAGTGAAACGGGTTGTCGCCACCGCATCCCCTAAGCTAAGCTCACGGCGGTAATCGGTGGTCTCCCCTGTCATGGACTGCTTTATCTTCACACTGCTCAGTGGCAGGAAGCGCATGCCATGAGGTCCCTTCACGAAGAAGCTGTCAAGAAGTGCATGGGCATCTTTTTCCTTTCCGGCAAAGATAAGATCTCTCACCTGCTGCAGATGCTCCAGCGACTCATTACTATTGTTATTATGTGGAGAACCCGACCAGAAAGTCTCTTCATTCAGCTTAATCACTTCTTCATCAATGCCTCCATAGACCATTCCTCCCAGATGGGAGTTGCCGACAGGTAATGCTTCCAGCCAGTGGGAGGCGGGTCGGCCATACCATAGGACATGCTGCTGGGCCAGCACCATGGAGGATACTGCGCAAGCAAAAAATATCAATGTCAATCTCTTCATAAAAGACGTGCCGTTAGGTTTAATAATTATTCTTCTGTCTCCTTACCCAACAGGAATTTGTCAATGAATGCCTGTGTGATGGGATATTGGCTTTCAGGTAACTGGCAATGAGGATGTCCGCCCACGATGGAATAGTCCATGCGGTCTTCAATTCCGAAACGCGCCCATACCTCACGGGCTGCTATTGCCGAAGGAAGCATTGCCTCATCCGCCAGCCATTTATAGTCTGGATTGCCCAAGAGCAGCAATGCACGGGGACAGACCATAGCACACAGCTCATGATGGTCATAAGGCATACGATAGACGTTGTCGCCTGAGAAATTCTCACGCATGCTCTCAAGGAACCAGTGATAATCTGTCTTTTCCAGATTCTCTACACTATCAAGAGGATGGGACATACGCCATGCTGCAGCACCTCCGCCACCTGGCTCCTGTGCAATGGTTAGGGCTATCCGCTCATCAAAGGCACCACAGAAAAGAGCCATCTTTCCGGCATACGAACAACCGGTGACACCGATATGGCAACAGTCTATCTTGGTCTCTTCTTCTCCAAGCAGCTGCAGACCGTCAATCAACCGGCTCAGACCCCACGCCCATTCGCTATAGGCACCATTGTCCTTCAACTCAGGATAGAGTCTGTCAAAATTATACTCTCCTCTCTCCTTATGCTTCCTCCATTGTGAATAGTCATTCACCTGTGCCTCACTGAACACCATCGTAGCAATGGGACGGTCATCGAACAGCTTTCTTGGGAGGGAAATGCCGCTGGTGCCAATCATCAGCGCATAAGGAGGACGACCTGTCTTGGGATATTGTATCTTTGACTTGAGTGTCAGTGTCTCGCCGTTGACGGTCACATCAACAACAAGCGTGTCCTTGACCATCCGCGCCTTGACATTCTCTTTGGCAACAGCTGGCTTTACACCGATACCATAATGCTGGATGGCTGCTGCTATCTCGTTGCGCCGACGCTCCCAGTCTGCAAAGCGGGTGATGCGCTGGCCTTCCTGACCTTTCTTTACCTTGCCCTTCTGCTCGAAACGCATGGTCAACGGGTCGGGCAATTCACGGATAACGGGCAGCTGGCTGACTGATGGCATTGCGGGGAATGAGTAGTTGCTGCCTGTGTTCTCCTGCTCGTAAACCAATGGGATGGACGACTGGGGAATATCACCGAACTCAAAGTTGTCGATGTCCACATATCCGCCACGATTCTTTGTTGAATAGCAGAACAGGGCATAGCGGGTACCTGTAAACAACTTGCGATAGTCGAACCGCATCTTGTAGCGTGAACCGATACGGAACCACTCCTTGCCATCATAACTATAATAGAATGTTGCAAAGTCTTGATTGACACGGAAGTCACCGTCTATGCGGAGCCATACCGAACGCTGGGTAAGCTGAACGGTTTCCTTCACCTCTTGTTCTACATCTTTAATACTCTTCTCTCTGTTGGTGAGCGACACCACCTGCTCGGACATGGAGAGCTGCCATTGTTTGCCGGCCTTACTGATGGTCAGCACACCTGAATGGCCATTGAATGCCGCCATACCAGCACAGTCACCGTCCTTCAGATGAGAAAAGTCGATGAAGGCAGATGCGCTGCACGTCGGTCCTGTCATCCTCTGAGTCAGGGTGTTGGGTGCCTCATACAGGTTACTGACGACACGATTGGTCTTCAGCCGGAGGAAGCCCTTGCGCTCTGTCAGCGACCATGCCTCGTCGATGGGATTGTGATTCCATTGCCAGTAAAGCCCTAACTTCGGCTCGTTAAAGTCGTCACTGCTGACAATAGACACCTTTTTCTCTTCTTTTGCTATCGGACGCATCCATGTGGGGACATGTCCGTCTTCATCACCCAGCATCGGCCATCCGTCTATCCAGCGGCAAGGCATCAGCAGGGGAACACGTCCCACGGCTCCACGGTCCTGGAAGATCACGGCATACCAGTCACCATCCTTCGAATCAACGATGGTACCCTGTCCCACATAAGGGAATCCTCCGTAGTCGCTCTGCAATATCACTTGCTTCTCATACGGTCCGCGGATGTTGTCGGAACGATAGCACACCTGACGACGATGACGGCCAGGTGCCCACACATGGGAAATCATCAGCAGATAATACCTGCCATTATGTTTCAGCATACGGGAACCTTCAAGCAGTCCTCGCTCATCGGCTTCACGCTCGAAGATCTTCATGTCCGAGCCTTCAACGACTCCCGACAGGTCGGGCTTCAGCTCACACATATTTCCGGTTCCATAGACGACATAGACACGGCCGTCATCATCAAAGAACAACGAAGCATCGTGGAAATGGCGCATCCTTGATACGAGCGTCCATTCCTTGGATGGATCGTCTGCCGAATAGATATAGGTATCGCCCATTGCACCGCTCTCATTCGGCGCAAAGAGCACGTAGAACTTCCCGTTATGATACTTCAGCGAAGTAGCCCATTGTCCTCTGCCATACACCGTTCCGTTCTGCAAGTCGTACTTAGGTGAATCGGTAAGACGGGAATACACGTACCCGACGGTCTCCCAGTTCTTCAGATCCTTTGAGCGCATGATCGGCGTACCTGGCATGAAGTGCATGGTGGTGGACACCATATAGAAATAGCCGTCCACACAGATCACATCGGGATCGGGAACATCTGCCCACAGCATCGGATTCTTGATATACGAGTCGCGTGCCGGTTCATCAGAAGGCAGAAAAGGCATGGCCTTGACGGAGAAGGTCATGCACAATAGAACGATTATTAACTGTATTCGATTCTTTCGCATACGAGGGAATGCTTTATTTGAACAGATGAGGTACAAACTGACGGAAGCAGCGACGCCATGTCAACCACTCATGATGAGTGCCCGGAGAGACATAGAAATCGGTCTTGATGCCTGCATCGCGAAGACTCTTCACCAAGGCTTCCGTTCCGAAATTCTCCTCACTGCCACAACTCAGATAGAGATAATGAATCTGACGGTTAAACTCATCGGGACGAGTGAAGATGCCGTCGTATGCCTTGCTTACGTCAAGGCCGAAGATGGCACCGCTGAAGGCTCCCATGTAAGAGAACTTATCCATGTTGCGCAGAACCACGTCAAACGTCTGGTGTCCTCCCCAAGAAAGACCAGCCATCGCACGATGGTCGCGGTCGGTACGGGTTCTGAAGGTCGTATCGATGAAAGGAATCAGGTCGTTCAACAGCACCTTATAGAATGAAGCGCCATACTGACTATGCTCCTGTGTGTTCGGACCGCCTGTACGGAAATTGAACGGTGCCTTCACGTCACCACTCTCCATGACAACAATCATCGGTACTGCCTCACCGCTATTGATAAGGTTGTCCATGATATGCTGCATGTGTCCCTGACGGCTCCAGCCTGTCTCATCCTCACCCATACCATGCTGCAGGTAAAGGACGGGATAGCGCTTCTTGATATTCTTCTTCAAGTCGTATTCTGCCGGGGTGTAAACCATGGCGTGACGCCACTCTTTCTTAGCCTCAGACCAATAGTTGATGCTGCGTACTTGTCCGCGAGGAACGCCGATCTGCGGACGGTAATAGTCGCCTTCTGAACCCTCTGGAATCTCGATACCTCCTGCCTGACGGTTGCAACCGAAGAAGGTGTCGGTTGACGGGTCGATCACCGACACACCGTCAATCTTCAGGAAATAGTAATGGAACCCGACAACCAGCGGGTCGGTAACGCCCGTCCATACTCCGCGCTGGTCACGCTGCATGTCGTACACCTTATTACATATATCTACCTGAACCTTCTTTGCGTCGGGAGCAAGGATGCGGAAATAGGCACGACGGTCCTTATCCACCTTCGGGAACTCCTGTCCGGGAATCGTCGTCTCGGCAAGGAAGGCATCAGCAGGAATCTCAATAGGCTTGACAGCAACCTCATAGCCCAGCAGATTCAGCATCTTCTCACCATAATGACGACCCATCTCGCGATAGCCCTCAGCATCGAAGTGCAGCTTGTCGGGACCGTTTGAACAACCGTCCGACGACACCACATGAGAAGTATGAATGGTGTTGGGCAGGTCTTTAATCTGAGCATTCATGCTGACACAGAGGCCCTGGCCTCCGGCTTGTACCACTTCTCCGGCGAGCAGGGGCACCTCCTCGGGTTTAAGGTTCAGGTCACCCAACAGATGATCATAGACATACTGCACCTTCTTTGCCCAGTCGGGATCACCCGTGTTCGATTCTCCCTGATGCATCAGGATACCCTTGATGACACCGCTCTGCTGAGCCAGCTTACCAAGCTTCACCAGATGGTTGTAAGGGTTGTCATCGTAAGCCTTGAGCATTCCCTTCATCCATCCCGGAGCAGTCTTCACATAATTGGCAATGGAATCAGCCATGAAGCCTTCGATGCGTATTCCGCCAATGGCAACATTGATGACACCGACCTTTATGTTCTCAGGCAAGACCGATGTAAGGGTTCTGCCGAAATAGTCAACAGGAGTAAGACCGTTGTTCGGACGGCACAGAGGCGGTATGGCCTTATACCACTGCCCCATCTTCCTTCCGCGCTGCTCATCATCAACAGCCGCCATCATCTGGAAACGCTCGTCAACGCCCGTCAGGTCTTGTGCCTCGGGGCGGGCAGCACCTTCCATATTCGACTGGCCAAAGCAGAGGAAGATATAGAAATTGGGATCTACCGCAGCATTCGTTTCTAAAACAGGAATCATAAAGAACACCACCATCAAGAGTGCTTTCGCTAACGCACATCTAACAGAAGAATCTTGTCTTTGAAATATCATAATACACGTATTGAGTTAGTAATAATTTCTTCTTTGCAAAGATACGACTATTATTATTTAAATTATTTATAAGATGTAACATCAACTTTTCTTTTTTTGTCACTTATGAATTAATTTTTGCATTTATGTATCGATTTTTATACATAAAGAAAAAAAGCCAAGGGCAGACGAAGCCAGAACAAAAATAATCCTTACTCTCAACACCCCCCTTCCGAAGGCATAAAAACCGCACGTCCCTCTCGCATGAACCGCCTTGCGTTGTTATCAATAATGTTGACAAAAAGTTGTCAGGGAAAAGTGATGAAAGAGAAGTTAAATTGTGTAAAAACAAAGAATTACTTCCTCCTTCATAATTCCTACTTCCGCCATCGCTTATCTTTCGCACTGCGAAAGATAAGGGTTGACCGCGCCAAAGACCATGTTTCACCGCCTCAAACATGACCTTTCACACGACGAAACATGGTCTTTCGCGCAGCGAAACCTAAGCTCTCGCAAATTTGTATTTTGTAAACAGCCCGTTTACAGCTTAATATTCATGTAACCATCTGTCAGCCAACACTTTACAAAAAAAAACTCGAAAAATGGCGTTTTTTCGACCAAAAATATTTTTGTTCAGAAAGATGCCCTTAATTTGGGGTCAAAATTCGAATATCTTTTGACAATCCTTCGTCCTGCCGAATTTGCAATCAGGAAGCATCGAGACGGGGCTGTTGTTATGTCCACGAGCAAAAGGACAATCAAAAACTGCCTGCCCTTGAACTGGCGGCATGGGAGGCAACAGGCAAACAAAAAACCAGAACTTTCACAAGCTCTGGCTTATTAACAATGTAAAGTTCTAAAAATGTCCATGCGAATAGACAATTATATTCAAAATCCCTTTTATTTACAACTGAGTATCACATAAATGCAAACATGTAGAACTATTTTTCTTTTTTTTAAGGATGGGTTGACTCCCGTCACCCCATCCCTAACTCACTAACTAATAAAAAAACCGCAAACGTTATAATAACCATGAATTATAGTGCTGCAAAATTACAGAAAAGGGGAATATGTTCAAAATTCTGGAGTAACAAAAACTTAACAATATGTTACAGATATTTGGCTGTTAAAAAAAAATACTATATCTTTGCGGCATATTTGTAACATGAGAAAAAACTGCAACCATGAGACGGAAGACGATTATAATTACTCTATATCTGCTAACTGTGTCTCTATGTGGCTTCTCCCAGATGGGGAAACTATTCGATGCGGACAAGCAACTGTCAAGTAGTTTTACTAACCAGGTATATATTGACCGTGACGGATTCCTCTGGGTGGTAACCCGTAACGGACTTAACAAATACGACGGATACCAGTTCCATATCCTGAAAAAGGAGAACAGCCAGTCGAACGGGATGTCAAGCAACTACGTGAACTGCATGATACAGGACCGCGTGTCGGGACTCTTCTATATGGGTATGTACGGAGCGTTCCAGACTTACGACGGTACGAGTTTCAGTGATGTAGAGGTGCGCGACCTGGACAATAATGTTGTCCCCTGTTACATGACCTGCTTCCTTCAAAGGGCAAACAATGACGTGCTGGCGGGTACGTCGGGGCACGGTCTGCTGGTTGTCACGGACAAGAAGCATGCTCATCAGGCGAAGGGTCCCCTGAGCAAGATTCACACGGTCAATGGCATGGTTGAGGACAAGGAGGGCCACGTGTGGATTGTCTCTGCGGATATGGGTGTCATTGAATATGACGGGAAAAACATCAAGCGGTATCTCCAGAATGAAGTGCTGCCCACCGTCAGATGTATCACCAAGGATGACAAGGACAACATCTATGTGGGCACAAGTAACAATGGTGTTTATGTGTTGAGAAGAGAGGCCCGCAAGGAGTTTACTCATATAGACCATACCAGCGGCAAGCCTATCTATACGTTGTACACCAACCGGACTGGTCAGCTGATCATCGGCTACGACGGTCACGGCATCGGGATTTACGACCCTCAGACTGGTAGTATGACCGACAATCCTTACTTCAGCCGGGAAGTTGACCTGGCACACGGCAAGGTGTCGTCTATCATTGAAGACAGCAGCGGCAACGTGTGGATCGGCCTGTTTCAGAAAGGTATCTATATGCAGCCTGGCAAGACGATGCCCTTCGGTTACATGGGCTACAAGCTGGGGGCACAGAACATCATCGGTACCGCCTGTGTCGTCAGTACGCTGATTGACAGCAAGGGTCAGACATGGATAGGAACCGACAAAGACGGTCTTTATTGCCTGAAGAGCAAAACGAATGTTACTCACTATGCTCCCTCTGCTAACTTCCCATCGACAATCATGTCTATTGCGGAGTCGTCTGACGGACGGATATGGATAGGTTCTTACATGGAAGGTTTCGGATGGCTGGACCCTCAAAGCAAGAGCTATCATAAATACAGCGATTCACGATTTAATGCCATCAGTGCCTTTTCCATGCGCTCCACACAGAACAACAATCTGTGGATAGCAACGATGGGACAAGGTCTGCTGCAACTGAACCTGAACGAGAACTCGCTCAAGGCTCATGCCGTCAAAGAAGGCGTCCCGCACGACAGTACTGCCAACAATATTGTCAACAACTATATTTCACAGATCTCTGTCTCTCCCGACGGAAACCGCATCTATGCGGCAACGACAATGGGACTCTGCTGCTACGACATCACCAAAAACAGCTGGTTAAGCACTTTCGGCAAAAACTGCCTGAACTATGGGATTCCTACCCGTGTGGCACGGGAATTCTACGGACAGATATGGATTGGCACCAATGACGGTCTGTACCGCTACAATCCCAAGGACAAGTCTTTCCAACTGCTCACGATGGACAAGGGTCTTGCCGACAACGGCATCTCTTCCATTGAGCAGGACAAGCAGGGAAGGCTTTGGATTTCAACGGATCATGGGTTGTGCTGCTATAATCCCAAGAACGAGTTAACGCTGAACTACTTCATTGATAACGGACTGCAGTCAAACGAGTTCTCCGACGGTGCTTCCAGTGCCTCACCCGACGGTCAGCTGCTGTTCGGAGGCGTGGCAGGTATCACCTGGTTCTATCCGTCAAGTATCCGGCAGATCAGATGGAATGCGACCGTCCGTCTGACGGCTTTCTCCCTGAACGGCGAGCATGTAAACCCATCCACCCGTTCCGACGGCTATCAGGTCACCGACACTGCCGTGATTGCCAGCAACCGTTTCGACCTGAGCTATCACGACAACTCGTTCACCATTCAGCTCTCTACCCTCACCTATGACAGTCCGGAGCATATCACCTATTTATATAGTATCAATGACGAATCGTTTGTAAGGCTACAGCCCGGACTCAACGAGATCACGTTCTCGCATCTCTCACCGGGCACTTACCGGTTTAAGGTGAAGGCCGAGCATAACGGCTATGAGACTGCCACGAGAGAGTTTAC
>Ga0247611_10009715_pt1 | contig 11485 bp, 7 predicted proteins | sample 177DNAGHGhighgp2_FD_192422 | JGI IMG/M metagenome (GOLD analysis project Ga0247611, IMG submission 192422) | Sheep rumen microbial communities from Palmerston North, Manawatu-Wanganui, New Zealand - 1770 DNA GHGhigh gp2 | ecosystem: Host-associated > Mammals > Digestive system > Stomach > Rumen ... | reverse complement strand
GTTTCAGTGTTGCTTTCTTCAGTATTATCTGAGTTGTTGTTTTCAGTGTTATTGTTTTCTTCAGTTGTTTGTTCTGTTGTACCGCTAGCACCATTGCCATTACTTACATAGAATGTAATAGTTTCATTAATTGCTTTGATTAGTGAATGTTCATGTACAGATTGGTCAACTATTGTTCCACTAGGTGCTGGGTCATTTATTTTTTCAAATGTATATGATAGGTTTCTGTTGTTACACCATTCTTCAATATAACTTCGATCATATCCGAAGAAGTTAGGTAATGTTTCTAGTTTTTCACCACCATATAATCCTTCACCAACTAGTGGTGTTTTATAGTCTTCATTGTATGAAATACTGAATGTCTTAACAGGAACTGTTTTTTCTAATTCTAAGTTTTCTCTCATTAATTTAGTTATAGCATCCATAGATGTTTTGTAGTATCCAAGACTTGATGCATCATAACCACGCCATACTGTTAAATTATAGTATGTTAATTGAGTTTTCTTAATTGATAATGCTATTTCTTTATCAGGATCACTATTGAAAATAATACTCTTACCAACATTGTAGAATGATAATATTTGTTCTGTTGTCATATTTGTTTCAATGTTTTTTGAAACTGTTTTTAAAATGTTTTCAAAGTCACCATAATTTCTTATTTGTTTAATTTTTTGAACCATTGCTTCAATTATTTCTTGTTGGTGTTTATTTCTGGCTATGTCGGATAGAGCATATAGGTGACGACATCTTGCATATGCTAATGCTTGTTCTCCATCTAGAGTTTGTACTCCTGGATCTAAGTAGATCATTTGGTCACCAAATTCACGATTACTATTTTGTTCACAGAATTTACCATTACAGTTTATTCCAGCATTCCAGTTGAAGTCTGGTACTTCAACATCTACTGTAACTCCACCTAGGATATTTACTAAATCAACAACACCTTTGAAATTAATTTTTACATAGAAATCTATATTTATTCCAGTTAATTGTTCTACAGTACTTATTACACAACTTGAACCATATGCTGCAGAAGAATTGATTTTATTATATCTATTATGATTACATGCTATTGGTACATATAAATCTCTTGGGATACTGAACATTGTTGTTGTTAATGTGTTTGGATTAAATGTAACCATTATTAATGTATCACCATTGAATGCTTGGTTTGCATTTAAACCATCTGTTTCTGAATCAACACCCATTATTAGGACAGTAAATGGTTCAGTTATTTCTTTTGTTTTACTTCCTTCAAGTGTTTGAAGATCTTGATTTTGCATTAATTCTGAGTATTCAAATAATACTTTTACTTTGTCTGTTATTGGTGTAGGTGTTTGACCTTCTGGAACATCTTCAAAGGCTTCGTTTTTAAAGATTATGCCATAATCACCAGAAACGAAACATGCATCTATTTCACCTTTATATAATGCTCTAATCATTGTATTGTAGTCTTCAAATGATTCAACTTTATTTGATAAATTCTTTTCTTTAATTAATTTTTTTGCTAATTGATTACCAGGTATATCACTTTCTGTTTCAACCATACCTATTACTGAACTTGATGTGAAATTTGTTTCTTTTAATGCAATTAGGTTTGAAACATAATTTATCTTTTCTCTTTGAGTTTGATTTAAGAATCCAGTCCACTTAGTTATGATACTTGATGAGAAAAAGAATATTGGACATAGAATTAGAGTTATTGTTGTTAAGACAATAAATTTAGCTTTTTTCTTAGATAATAGATTTAGTAATCCTCCTAAGAAATATACTAAGAACCAAATTCCAAAGAATACAATTACTATGATTCTAATTAGTGTTTCAATTTTAGTTAATTTAAGTAAGCCATACATAAAGAAGATGTAGGCAGCTAAGTATAGTACTAATGTCGCAAAATAAAATATCTTTTTTACAAGACTAACTTTCTTTAATTTTTTTATTAATATTTTCATCATAATCACCTAATATTTTTATATTCTATATTATAGCATAATAATTAGCTAGGAACAATTAGTTTTTAGTGTAAAGTGAATATATATAATCTATATAATTCTTTTATAGATTTACTTGCGTATGATATAATGTTAAGTAGATAGTAAAGGAGTGTAAATATATGAAAAAGTTTGTTAAATATATGTTTATTACTTCTTTTGTACTTTCTATATTTTTGATATTAATGAATGTAAAATATGTTGATGCAGGTGAAACTTATCCTTTTAATGGAACAATAGTTGCTGATGTATTAGCTGTACATAAAACAGATGATTATTATAATTCTTCAGAAGTAACACAGTTGTCATATGGTAGTAAGGTTGTTGTTACAGGACAGGGTGCTAATGGATCAAGATATATTATTAAGTATGATGGTGATAAGGTAGGATATGTTTCTAAGAATTATGTTGTTAATGTTGATGCTAATTATTTAACTAAAGATGCTGCTAATGTGGAAACATATAGTTCTTATTGTCAAAGTTTAAAGAGTAAAGGGTTTCCTGATAGTTATTGTCCTTATTTGTATTATTTACATAGTCAACATCCAAAATGGGTATTTAATGCTGATTATATTGATAAAACTTTGGCTGAAGTTGCAAAGAATGAATTATGGAAGAATGTTTTACAGACTGAGAATAGTAATTATTGGATAAGTGATAGTCCAATTGAGGGGAATTATTATTATGTAAATGAAGCTGTTATATCTTCTTATTTGGATCCACGTAATAGTATGTTTGAAACACAGATATTTCAGTTCCTAGATTATGAAGCTACAAAGGATATTGCTAATGATGATGCATTAAGATATATAAGTGGTACGGGAAATCTTTCTGATTACTTTAATGATTTTAAGGCGGCTGCTACTGCTAATGGAGTTAATCCATTACACTTATTAAGTAGAAGTTTAAATGAGGGAGCTAATAATAGAGCTTATACAGCAATAAATGGACAATATACAACTACTTATGGTAGATATGCAACTAACGGAATGTCTCTTGATGGATATTATAATTTCTTTAATATTGGAGCTTGGGCAACGAGTGAGTATACTACTGTAGGTAGAGGTCTTGCTTATGCAGCTGGTTTCTTAGAAAAGGATAAAGCTTGTTTTATAACACAACAAGATGGATCAATTACATATGATGAAGAAAAATGTGGTTCATTATCTTATGGAAGACCATGGAATACACAAGCTAAAGCAATAGCTGGTGGAGCGATGTTTATATCAGCATCTTATGTAAAGATGGGACAGAATACTAATTATTTTGAAAAGTTTAATGTTTCATCAAACGCTAAGTATGATTTATTTACACATCAGTATATGACAAATATATATGCACCAGCAGCAGAGGCGTTAACAGTTAGTAATGCATATAGAAAAGGAAATTTAATGGATTCAGCATTTACTTTCATTATTCCGGTATATAAGGATATGGGAGCAGATATTTATCAACCAATAGATAAAGATTCTAATAGTAAATTAAAATCAATTGTGGTTGATGGTAAAGAAATAACTGGTTTTGATAGTGATGTAGTTGAATATTCATATAATTGTGTTACTGATGCAGATGGTGTTGAAGTTAGTGCATTAGCTCTTTCTACTAAGAGTAAGGTTACTGGAACAGGTAAGAAGAACTTTAAAGATGGTGTAGCTAGTTATAGTATTGTAGTAACTGCAGAAAATGGTGATAAAACAACGTATAAGCTTACTGTAAAAAAAGTAGTTAAAGAAAAAGAGATTAAGCTTAATGATATAGTTTCAAAGATGGGTGTTAAGTTAAATGATACATATATGTATCAAATAAGTCCTGGAACGAATGTTACAGGGTTAGTTGAAACGGTAACTAGTAATAAAGGCACAGCAACAGTTGTTGATTCTAGTGGCAAGGCCAAGACGAGTGGAATATTAGCAACTGGAGATTCAATTACAATTAGTGGTACGATTGAAAAGAAGACATATAAGATAGCAATTCGTGGGGATACGAATGGTGATGGAATTATATCTGTATTAGATTTATTAAGATGTCAAAAACATATTTTACAAACAATTATTCTAGAAGGCGAGCAATATTATGCTTCTGATACAAATTATGATGGGGTTATAAATGTTTTGGATTTACTTAAGATACAAAAGCATATTTTAGGTACAGAGAGTTTATAGGAGGATAAAATGAAAAAGATTAGTTATATAATTTGTTCTATAATATTGTTTATGGTAGGTGTTTTGGTTGTAGATGCCGCATCTTTTAGTGTTAGTTCTAGTGCAAGAAATGTAGTAGTTGGAAATACATTTAACGTTACTGTAACTGTTAATGGAACGGGAACTTCTAGCGGTAGTGTTGGTGCTTGGACATATTGTGTAAGTTATGATTCGTCTGTACTTACTTTGACAAGCCCTGCCAGCCCATGTATTAATGATGGAGTAGTTGGTTTTTCAGCTGCTTCAACAACGTTTACTTTTAAAGCTAAACAAAGTTCTACTTCAACTATTTCATTAACTAATGCAGTTGCTTATGATTATATTTCAGAACAACAAATGGATACATCTAAAGGATCTGTTACAATAACAGCTAGAACACAAAGTGAAATAATAGCTAGTTATAGTACTAATGCAGATTTGAGTGATATAACGGTTGAAGGTTATGAATTAAAACCATCATTTAATAAAGATACTTTAGAATATGAGTTAGAAGTAGAGAATGATGTTGAAAAGGTTAATGTTTCATCTACTAAAGCAGATTATAGAGCACGTGTTAATGGTGGTGGTGAAATAGAATTATCTGAGGGAATTAATAAGGTTGAAATTGTAGTAACAGCAGAAAAAGGAAATCAAAAAACATATGTTGTTAGTATTAATAGAAAAGAATTAAATCCTATTAATATAACTGTTAATGGAAATAAATATTCTGTTATTAGAAAAGCAGAATTACTTGAAGCTCCTCCATATTATGTGGCAACAACTGCTATTATTAATGATACGGAAGTACCTGCTTTTAAAAGTGAAATTAGTGGATATACTTTAGTTGGTTTAAAAAATGAAACAGGGGATACTAAATTGTTTATATATAATATAAATGATGGTAGTTATCGTGAATATAAACAAGTAGGTTTAGATAGTTTCATCTTAATATTAGAAGAACCTGAAAATATGGTTGATGGTTATAGTAATGTTAAGAATATAAAGATTTCAAATTTTGAAGTATCTGCTTATTATAAGGATGGTACTGATACTGATTATGTTTTGGTATATGGAATGAATTTGGAAAATGGTCAAAAAAATTGGTATCAATATGATATTGTAGAAGGAACTTTTCAAAGATTTCAAAATAAGGAAGTAATTAAATTACAACAGGATTTAAAGGATTATATGTTGTTAATTGTTATTTTTGCTTCAGGTTTTGGACTTTCACTTCTATCAATAATAGTTTTATTAATTACTAATAGGAAAGCTAAAAAGAATAATATAAGACTTATGGCAATTCTTGAAAATGGTAAGGTAGTAGAAAAAGATTATGAAGTAGAAGAAATTCAAAAAGATGAAGAAGAAACTGAAGATGAAGAAGAAGCTACATTACAAGAAGAATTAGAAGAAGAACAAGTTGTTCAAGCTCCTAAAAAAAGAAGAGGTAGAAAAAAGAAATTAGTTTCTTTTGATGAAGATGAATAAAAAGCAATTACTAAATTGCTTTTTTTAGTGAAATATGATTATAATTAAGTAGGTGGTATTATGGATTTCCAGGTTAATGGACATAACATATTTATTATTGTGGCTGTAACTTTTTTAACTAGTTTGGTATTAGTACCGCTAGTTAAGAAGATTGCTATACATGTTAATGCTTTAGATATACCAAATGAAAGAAAAGTGCATAAAGTGCCAATGCCTAGAATGGGTGGACTTGCAATTTTTGGTGCTTTTTTGCTTGGATATATGTTGTTTGCTAGAACTTCTATTCAAATGTTATCAATTCTTATAGGTGGATTTGTTATTGTTTTAATGGGTATTATAGATGATATTAAGCCATTAAGAGCAAGAACAAAGTTTATTACACAATTAATTGCTTCATGTATTGTTGTTTTTTATGGTAATATTTCTTTAAATAATATAGATATTTTTGGATTAACTATTAATTTTCCGATGCCTTTAAATTATATTATTACGATAATTTTTATTGTTGGGATTACGAATGCAATTAATTTAATAGATGGTTTGGATGGATTAGCTTCGGGTGTTTCTTCAATTTACTTTTTAACAATTGCTATTATTGCTTTTATGTTAAATAAAATGCAAGGACTTGATACAACATTATCTTTGATAATGCTTGGATCTACATTGGGATTCTTAGTTCACAATTTTAATCCTGCTAAGATTTTCTTAGGTGATACTGGTAGTTTATTTTTAGGATTTACAATTAGTGTTATTGCATTGCTTGGATTTAAGGGAGCTACGTTAACATCGTTAATTATTCCTATTTTAATTCTAGCAATACCTATTTTAGATACTGTTTTGGCGATATTTAGAAGGCTGTTAAAGGGTGAAAATATTGGTGCACCAGATAAAGAACACTTTCATCATCAATTATTAAATATGAAGTTTGGTGTAAAAGGGACTGTTTTGATTATTTATGGTATTAATATATTGTTTGCTAGTGTATCAGTTTTCTATGCGTTGGGTGATGCTAAAATAGCAGCTATTATATATGCTCTTGTTATGTTAATGTTATTATTTATTGTTTTAAAAACTAATATTTTATTTGAGCATAAAAAAGATAAAAAGAAGTAGGAATACTTCTTTTTCTTGTAGGTGAAATATGGTAAAATTTAGATAGGGTGTTAATATGGTAAAGTTTAGTATAGTTGTTCCTGTTTATAATGTTGAACAGTATTTAGAGAACTGCCTAGAAAGTATTGTTAATCAAACTTATGATAATTATGAAGTAATTATAGTTAATGATGGTAGTACAGATAATTCACAAAGTATTATTGATAAATATGTGTCTAAGGATAAAAGGTTTAAGTCTTATATAAAGAAGAATGGTGGATTATCTGATGCTCGAAATTATGGAGTTACGAAGGTTAAGGGAGATTATTTATTATTTGTAGATAGTGATGATAGTATAAATAGAGATTTACTGTTAGAACTTAATAAAGTATTAGATAATGGTGATGTTGATTTAATTAAGTTTGGTGTTAATCTTATTAAAAGTGATAATGAGATGGAAAAAGTAGTATGTGAAACAAAAAATAATATCTCTGGTGAAGAGGCTTTTAGGGTAATGCAGAATAATTCTTTATTTGTTACAGCTTGGTCTTATGTTTACAAGTATTCTTTTTGGAAGAAAAATAACTTTAAATACGAAATAGGAAGAGTGCATGAAGATTACGGACTTACACCTTATGTAGTCTTAAAGGCAAATAGAGTAAGTATTATAGATTATTTGGGATATAACTATTATGTTAGAAGCAATAGTATTATGAATAATAATCAAAGAGATAAACTACTTAAAAAAAATGAAGACTCTTTATATTTGTTTGATTTAAATATGAAGGTTATTAGTGATGATAATAAAATTGGTTTAGATTCAAGAAGATTTTTTGAAAGTTTTATGGCAAATGGATTGATTAATAGATGTAAATTACTAGATGTAGATATGCTTAAAGAGTATATTTTGGAATTAAAAAAGAGAAAAATTGGTAGGTATTTGTTAAGCAACAATATTGGTCGATTGTTGAAGAAAGTTTGCTTTCAATTAAGTCCTTCATTATATATAAAGATGTTTGTTAGGTAGGAGGTTTTTATGAAAAAGATTGTATTTGGTATTACTTGCTTAGAGTTAGGTGGAGCTGAAAGAGTTTTAATTGACATTGTTAATAATTTAGTTGATAAATATGATATAACTATTTTTACATTGTATGGTAAAGGCGATTTTTTAGGACAACTAAATGATAGAGTTAAAGTAGAATCTATGTATAATTGTAAATATGATGATTTGAATAAACTGGAGAAGTTAAAAATGTCATTAAAGATGTATAATGGTGCTTTACGTAAGTTATTGTATGATAAGTATATTAGAGGCAGATACGATGTGGAAATAGCTTTCTTAGAAGGACCAATGACATGGATATTTAGTACACCTTCCAATACTAAGAAGATTGCTTGGGTACATAATGATATAGAGAAAGTATTTGGTGAAGGTAAAAGGGCACAATTAAAGAAATCATTAAATGTAAAAGCATATAATGGATATAATAAGATTGTCTTTGTTTCTAAAGATAATTTGGATATTTTTAATTCTATTTATCCAAATAATAAAGTAGATAAATTAATTATTAAGAATTATATAGATAAAGATATTGTTTTAAAAAGAGCCAAAGAAAAAATAGATAAGTTAGATCATAATGTACCTTGTTTTGTTCAAGTGTCGAGATTGGTTTCACAGAAGGGACTATATAGGTTACTTGATGTACATCGTGAATTAATAGATGAGGGTTATGAACATAAAATCTATATTGTTGGTGATGGACCGCTTAAGAGTGATTTACAAAAGTTGATTACTGAATACAATTTGTTAGATAGTTTTATATTATTAGGACAAAAAGAAAATCCATATCCTTATATTAAAGATGCTGATTATTTTATATTGACTTCATTATATGAGGGTTATGGTATGGTTGTTTTAGAAGCAGAAATACTTGGTAAATATATTATGATTACAGATACTGCAGCTAGAGAAGCATTAGATGGTTATGAATATGGAATGGTTGTTAATAATAATTTTGATGGTGTCTTTGATGGAATGAAGGAAATTATTAAGAAGAAACCAAAAGTATCAAAGAAGATAGTTATAGATAATGAGAGTATATTAAAGAATATTATAGAATTAATTGAGGGATAGTTATGAAGATAAGTGTTGTTACAGCAACATATAATAGAGCTAATTTGTTACCTAAATTGTTTAATAGTCTTTGTAAGAATTATAAAACATATAAGGATTTTGAATGGGTAATAATAGATGATGGTTCTAAGGATAATACTAAAGAGATAGTAAAAAAGTGGAAGAATGAAGTAGATTTTGATATTAAATATCATTATCAGGAAAATGCAGGGAAGATGAATGCTATTAATGGAGTAATGCGTTATGTTAGTGGAGATATCATAATTGAAATAGATAGTGATGATTATTTAACTGATGGGGCTCTTAAAATGGTTAATGATGATTATGAGAAGTTAGATAATGATAATGTGTATGGTATTATCTATAAAAGAGATATTGTAAATAAGGATACATCTATTAAGAATGATTTGGATGGTAAGGTAATAAAATTGTTTGATTTTTATAATGTTTTAGGATATGACTTTGATTTGGCTTTAACTTTTAAAGCTTCAGAAAGAAAAAAGTATATATATCAGTTAGAACATAATGAAAAGTTTATTACTGAAGCTAGAACTTATTATAGAATGGATCAATTCTATGATGGAATGCTTTTTAGGGATAAATATATTATAAAATGTGAATATATGGAAGATGGATATTCTAAGAATATTAATAAGACTTTTAAGAAATATCCATATGGTTATTATCAATATTTTAAAGAATGTTTAAGTTATTGTAAGAAAGTATTGTTTAAGAAAAGAATTTATTTTGTTAAACATTATATTTTATTTAGTTATTTAATTGGTTTAAAAAAGATGGAAGCAATTAAAGGAGTAAATGGTTTAAATAAGTTGTTGGTTATGTTACTTATTATTCCAGGGTATATGAAATCAAAGAGGTTTTAAATATGAAGAAAAAATTATTATTTACTGCTTATAGTTTAGGATTAGGTGGAATAGAAAAAGCATTGATTAATCTATTAAATAGATTAGATTATGATAAGTATGATGTAACGTTAATTCTTGAAAAGAAAGATGGAATGTTTTTAGATATGGTTCCACCTTTGGTTAAGGTGAAGGAATATAGAATATCTGATAATAAGATTGTACTTTTAAGAAAAATTTATAATAGATTGAAATTAATTTGGTGGAAGATAAAACTTCATAAATCTTATGATTTTTCATGTGCTTTTACTACATATTCTATTCCTTGTGCTCATTTGGCTTTAGCTGGATCAAATAATTCCACGTTATGGGTACATAATAATTATCATATTGTTTATCCTAATGATAAAGATTTGAAAGAATTTTTAGATGGTGTTATGACTACTAAGTTTAAGAGAGTAGTATTTGTATCTAATGATAATATGAAGGATGTTTGTGAACATTATAAAGGTATTAAGAATAAGTCTTTAGTATGTAATAATTTTATAGATGGTGATTTAATATTAGCTAGGTCATTAGAGAATATAGACTTTATAAGAAATAAGAATCCATTATTTGTAAATGTTGGTAGACACGATGAGTATCAAAAACGCTTAACAAGAATTATTGATGCTAGTAAAAGATTAGTTGGTGAAGGTTATAAATTCCAAATTATGTTTATAGGCGATGGTAGTGATAGCTTGATGTATGAAGAATTAATTAAAGGAAATAATTTGGAAGATGTAATATTAATTATGGGTAGTCAAAAAAATCCATATCCTTATTATAAGATAGCTGATGCAGTATTATTGTCATCTGAATTTGAAGGATATCCTGTGGTATTTTTGGAATCAATGATTATGAATAAACCAATATTATCTACTAAAGTAAGTGATTATGAAGAATTAGAAGGTAAATATGGAATATTCTGTGAAAAGAGTACAGATAGTGTTTATAAAATGATGAAAAAGTACTTAGATGAAGGATTTGTTTTAAAAGAAAAGTTTGATTATGTAAAATTTAATCAAGGTATTGAAGAAAAGATAGAAAAGATGATTAACAATTAATTTATTGTGAATAGCGAATTTATGATATAATGTAAAAACGAGAGGATGCTTAGATATGAGTAAGAGTCAGTATAGTATTGAAGTAAAAAATGTAACTAAATCTTTTAATGTATATTTAGATAAATCTAATACTATTAAAGAAAGTTTATTATCCTTTTTTTCTAGAAATAGAAAAGAAAAGAGGGTTGTTTTAAATGATATTAGTTTAAAAATAAAAAAAGGGGAAGCAGTTGCATTAATTGGTGTTAATGGTAGTGGAAAATCTACCTTGCTTAAATTAATGACAAAGATTATTTATCCAAATAAAGGTAAAATTGAAACAAATGGGAAACTGACTTCATTACTTGAACTAGGTGCTGGTTTTCATCCGGATTTTAGTGGTCGAGAAAATATTTATTTTAATGCATCTATATTTGGTCTTACTAAAAAAGAAATTGATTCTAGATTAGAATCTATTATAGAGTTTAGTGAATTAGGGGAACATATTGATAATCCGGTAAGAACTTATTCTTCAGGTATGTATATGAGACTTGCATTTAGTGTTGCTATCAATGTAGATGCTGAAATACTGCTAGTTGATGAAATATTAGCTGTAGGAGATCAACATTTTCAAGAAAAATGCTTGAATAAA
>Ga0247611_10009714_pt1 | contig 11485 bp, 14 predicted proteins | sample 177DNAGHGhighgp2_FD_192422 | JGI IMG/M metagenome (GOLD analysis project Ga0247611, IMG submission 192422) | Sheep rumen microbial communities from Palmerston North, Manawatu-Wanganui, New Zealand - 1770 DNA GHGhigh gp2 | ecosystem: Host-associated > Mammals > Digestive system > Stomach > Rumen... | reverse complement strand
AATATATTCTTCCATGCTGTGCTCCTTAGTGATAGATTGGTGGACCCTATCGGACTCGAACCGATTACCTTATGCGTGCAAAGCATATGCTCTCCCAGGTGAGCTAAGGGCCCATATAATGGAGGAAGAGGAGGGATTCGAACCCTCGGACGGTTTCCCGCCTGTAGTTTTCAGGACTACTGCACTAGGCCAGGCTATGCGACTCTTCCAAGTAGGTGACTTATTCAGTCACCATAGAGATTACGGCCACTCGCCCAAAGGCTTGCCAAGCTTACCTTGCTCAATATCAGTACAATAATGTACGCTATTTAGATTATAACTTGCATCGGCAAAAATTTCCTCTGCAATATCCTGATAGAGGGTGCTTAGGAGACCATGAGCATCATTTAGATTATCATTGAAGAACTGAACTACGCAATTCTTAAAGATAACATAGCAGAAATCAACGTAAAAGTAACCTTCTTCAGCAGGAGCGACACATTCAGCAAAAGCAGGGTTCTTCTCAAATACCACATTAAACAGTTCGGTCGGGGAAGTGAAGGCATGATTTGCTACTGGGCCATCAATCGTGATGGGCATTTTGATATTACCCCAGGTTTTCTCACTCGGCAGAAGGAGAAGGAGACCTGCATTCTTTAGACCGTTATTGCAAGCGATAGTGACCGCAGGCTTATGCCAATCTACATTAAATGCAATCTGGGGATCGCCGTCAAACATAGCCTAGAGCTTATTAATATAAGTAATCCAGGGTGGAGACAGCTTGAGTCTTACGTCAGCCATAATTTTCTCCTTTGAATTTATTTGTAGAATTAGTAAACAACAGACTCGCCACGAGAAGGCTTCTACATGAGTCCGCGGAGGATGTAGGATTCGAACCTACGAGCCCCGTTATTAGGGCTAATCACTTAGCAGGCGACCGCTTTCGTCCACTCAGCCAATCCTCCAAAACGCCGGGGAAAACCTCGGCTTAAATCCAATCAAAGACGCCAAAGAAGGGGTCTACGTCTTTCATGGTAAAATGAAAGCTGCCATAGTCCTTGAGGAAATCCTGCAGCGCAATATTGTAAGCCTTTTTTGCTTCAACAGCTGCTTTATATAGGTCCTCTACTTCCTTTGCGCGAGTCGCGCGCTCATCGGCCAGCGCCTTTTTCTTGGCTTCAGCTTCTGCGATTGCTTTATCGTGCGCAACCTCTGCTTCTTCGCACGCTTCCGCAGAATCAAAAATCTTGTTTAGCTTTTCACTAAAATACTTCATTTGAAATTCCTACCTTTCAAATATATAAAATTAACAGGTTAAAGAACCTGTTATTAGCTCGAAAACTGATAAGTAGAAAACTTTTTATCTTATTAAAGAAAGACATTTATTTTAAGAGGTGAGGTGGGAAAAGAAAAAATAAGATAAAACTAAAAGACCCTTATCAGGGAAGTCTTTTTGTATGTTAAACAGTAGTTCCCCTCAGCTTGCGACGCCACATAATCAATATCGCAAGATCCTGTTATGAGGTTCTTATTGGATGCGGAGGTAGGTGCCGCCCCTACGGAGTCTGACTTATGAGACCAGATTGAAGACTGCTTCTCCCCGCTATATCCCACGCTCGTTTCTATTTAGACTGGGAAACGACGCCGAAAGCCAGAAGGAAAGGAAACACTATATGAGTACTATTGGGTGGTGACACCTAGAGGTTACGATCCTCTGTTTCAGGTTTGAGAGACCTGGGTCCTAGTCCACTAGACGAAGGTGCCAAGTAGAGAAGTTGCTTCGCTTCTTTTTATACCGATTTCCGCTAAGCCACATATCATGAATATAATCCCATGCCGGTGGTAGTTTACTTCTCAAAATCCGTGTTATCGGTTGCTCCGTTTATAAGGACGGGAGCTAGTCCTATGGTGACCCCGACGAGACTCGGACTCGTATTGCCGGCGTGAAGGGCCGGCCTCCTAGCCAGTTAGAGGACGGGGCCAGATTTTGCCCCCGCAGGGGCGAAAACCGCAATAATCACACAGCTTTTCCACGGCTCCCAGACTATAGCCGGAATTTTTTCCACGTGTACATTGGTACTGTTGTATCCCTCTTGCTGTCTCTGCCCAAAGAGGGACCTCGGACGTGAGGTAAGTTGTGATTATCTAACTATCTTTAGTCATACACCAAGAGACAGCTTGATGCATGTCCAGCGTCACCACGAGGAGGTAATAGTCATTGACGCCATCTTTGTAGGTATGGGGCCGGTCGCTCATGCGACCTCCCGAACTAGGTTACGAGTGGTGCCCGCGGTGGGATTTGAACCCGACGACATCCTGCTTAAAAGGCAGGTGCGCTACCTACTGCGCCACGCGAGCGTAGGTTAATGTTTGGGGCGTAGGTCTTACACCTACACGAGACCAAGGAGAAGAGCGGCTGCGCATCCGCAATTCCCACGCCGCTAATCTTTGCGGCCTCTTGTTAATCCATTTGTCATGGTCTTTCTCTATTATTGTAATTTTAAGAGACTTTCTTTTTGGTCGATCTTGAGAGACTCGAACTCCGCTTCCGGGGGACCTTCTCCCCGGCGTGCTACCCTACACTAATAATCTAATCTCTGCCTACAGCATTGACGAGGTTGTACAGTCCTCATTGTCAACGCTTTGTACACGTAGGCTTGCAACAATAGGCATCTTACTCTGCCACCCAAGTTGGTGCGGGGCGTGGGATTCGGACCCACACGACCGAAGTCACTAGCTCCTAAGGCTAGCGCGGCTACCAGTTACGCCAGCCCCGCATTTAATGTCAGTTGGCAAAATGCCTAATCACTCTTGGACTGACGACTCAAGAGGTTTTGTTTGCTAAGGCATAGCACAGAGCATGAAGTTTCAAAATTGATAACCGAGTTTATGAACTACTCCAACGTCCTCGGAGGATTACTCCTTGCATAGCTAACCAACGGGAACTATGCACCCTGTCGGTCGGGTTTTTTAGCTGCTGGGTCCCTCTATCATATCTCGGAGTGGCCACTCCTTTTTTAACGACAGAATGACTTTGAAACGAACTGCCGTGGCCCGAGACTATCTCCCGATAGTCTACTTCAAGACCAATCCCAACTTTTACAGAGTAGGCAACTCACCTACTTTTAGATTACTCTTGGCAATAGGCTGCCAATTAGGGGGTTTCATTACCCCATACAATGAAGAAAGGCAGATATTATATAGTCTTATATTTCAGTTTTGAAAATGCTAAAACTTTCTTCATTCTATGGGACAATGACTTTGTCCCTTTCTTTATCTTACATATATATTATATTATAAATTTTATTAAAAATCAATTTGAGAACTTTAACCGCCGGTAGGGCGCGTTTTTGGAGGACCTCGCATACAGGTAATGCCGCATTGCCCCGGCGGTTTATGGAGCGGGATACCGAAGTCGAATCGGCACCTACTGCTTGGAGGGCAGTGATGCTACCATTACACCAATCCCGCACTTAATACGAATCATAGAAATAGCACTCTACTTCCGGATGCTCTTGCATGTAGCTATACAGCCACTTGAGGTTAATGATTTGCTGAATTAAATTATCCACGTATTCATCGAATTCCCAGATAGATTCCGCATTCTCGTCCCAATACTCTTTAGAAAGGAACTTCTCCAGAATCCGAACAATGGCTGGAATATCCTCAGCTTCTACGGGAGTATTGTGATCCTGGTCATTTCCGCTCAGTAGCCAGAGAATATCACGTCTAATACCCCAACACTTGCGCCAATAGGCAACCGTAATAGGCTCGTCTTTGTCTCTAAGGACTACAAAAGCAGGTATGTCTTTGAGAGCAACATGGTTGGCTACAATACCATTATCTAAACCCACGGTAGATACCTCCTTCATCTTTTCTATAAATATTATATTATATTTTTTATAGAAAATCAATGAAAAGTCTATGAGCTAAATAACACATGGTGCGCACTGCAGGGCTTGAACCTGCGACCTTCGGAATGTAAGTCCGGCGCTCTACCAGGCTGAGCTAAGCGCGCAAATATATTAGCTAATCATCGCGTTAGGTAGATTTAATTTTTCGCCAGGTACAACAGAAATTTTTTTCCAATATTTTATATTCTCTATTGGATTAGCTATATTTCTATCTACAAATTTTTTCTGCCATACAACATATACCCCAACAGAATAAAAACTTCCATCGGAAATTAAATAATAATCTATTTTTTTCGGTAATCGTTTTTCTACTTTGTGCCAGAACATCTTTTACTCCTATATAAAATTAAGACACAAAAAGTAAATATTGGATTTGCGCTACTCCCACCATTACATAATATCTTCAATTTTTTCTGTCAGAACAGAGTCAATTACATAACGAGCATATTCAAGAAGAGCTTGACTACTAATTTCAACTTCAAAATTAGTGTCATTATCCTTAGTGATTATTACATCACCAGAAAAATCTCCATTATGATGAAAATTATATTTATCCTCAGAATGGAAAGTATGCATAATAGTCTCCTTTAAAGTTTTATATGGTCCCGCACCCTAGAATTGAACTAGGAACCTTCCGATTATTGGCCCCTTGAGCAAGACTTGAACTTGCACGAAGCTTGCGCGTTGCCCCACGGCTACCTCGCCGCGCGTCTACCTTCCGCCACCAAGGGAAGTCGGATGCTCTAACCGATTGAGCTAGTGCGGGATTTAATAATGTCAGTTTCTCTGAATGCGCCGTAGTGTGTAATACTACCCCCAAGACTTATTAATGTAGATTTACATAAGCGACTTCGTTATTTGAATCTTCTGGCTTGTATACCCTTAAAGTCCCAGCTAAAGAAACAAAATATGGGTCTCCTTCATCGTATTTCTCTATTGTGACCAAGTCGTTTTCAGTTAGATATTCAGCTATTTTATGGCAAATATCCTCTACCATCATTTTACGGACTTCTGGATGTTCGTAGTAAGAGCGTACATCAGCTTTAGTAGAGGCTTTAACGGTTATAGGATATTCATATATATGGCGGTATGTAACTATCTACGGTTCTGGTTTAATTTGCTCGGTGTAACCACCAAGCCAGTGAATAAGTTTTTCTCGAATCTTCATACTTTTACCTTTTAAAGAATTGGAGCAGTTTGCGTTGCAAGCTCCCACTAGGACTCCAACCTAGATGCCGCCACACTCCCCGTGGCATGGGTCCAGCGCAGTTATAGTCTAAGCTGGGCTAAAGACTACTTATACCTAGGTATAATGGCAGGGGAGGAAGGACTCGAACCCTCATACCTGGTTTTGGAGACCAGAGTCCTGACCCATTGGACGACTCCCCTAAATGGCGCCCCGCCGTGGAGTTGAACCACGCTATCAAGATTAACAGTCTTGCGTTCTGCCGATGGACTAGCGGGACATAAAAATGTATGGTGAAAGACGGGACTTGAACCCGTGATTTCCAGAGTCACGCTCTGGTGCTTTAGCCAACTAAGCTACTTCCACCATATAAAACAGGTTCCACATTTCGACATTTGGCTATGCCATATCTCAGGCACAGAAGATTCGAACCTCTATAAGGCATATGTTTGGCGGCCTGTCTAGGGATTGAACCTAGGTAGCGCGGTTAACAGCCGCGTGCCTGAACCACTAGGCTAACAGGCCATAACGAGGACTTTACTCTTGCGGGCATCTCAGCGTCCTCTCCGCTCTACTTAATGGCGGCTTCTACTACTCCCAAGTCCTACCGCCCCTTGGGAACCTCGCTCTATTTTCCGATTGCTCGGCGGCAGGGAACGTGGCTCTCCTGCGTTGCACACCTTATTATTTTATATAGCGATGGTGCTTGCATCGCTTTGACTTCTTGCGTTTTGGCATCTACCAAGGCTTGCGCATCGCCGTTTTTACGTGCCTTCAGTCATTGGCACAAGCATCTCTCTTACGAAGGGGTGGTCCCGTGTGATGGAGTCGAACCACCTGAGCCGCGAGGCACCTGGTCTACAGCCAGGCCCGCTTCCACATACGGTCTACCACGGGATATTCTTTTCTATAAATATTATAGAATATTTTTTATTAAAAATCAAAAAGAGAATTTTACTTAGTCTGTGATATAATCACCATTGTAAACCAGATAAACTGTATCAGTCAGAGGGATATGAATTTCTTCATGCTCAATATGAAGTGAATCATTAGTCTTTTCGACAATGTAACCTTTTTCCATCAGGCTAATGAAGTCGCACTGATAAAAGTGCCGAGAGGCGTGATTGCTGTCTAGAGGCTTCAAAGTTACCTTATAGCCCTCATCGACTTCATAGTGATCTTCAACAATTTCGCACTCCACCCAGTCATACTTGTCGCCATCGGCGAAGAGGCCTAAGCTACAGATGGGATGCATCAGAGCGAAATAATGAGAATCTTTGTGAATACCATAAGGATTTTTTTCTCTATCACAGTAGCTCATATTCAAATCTCCTCTCTTTATCTTTTCTATAAATATTATAATATATTTTTTATAAAAAATCAAAGAGAGGTCTTTTTATATAGGACTTTCAGATGTGTATCGCAATTAAGGTCAATCCCAAAGTCTTTATAAATCTTATCTTTTAGATAAGGAATATAAAAGGCATTGTAGAAATTAACATCATAGCCCTTGGCATAATTAGTTTGAAAATCATCAAACCAGAACCAAAGATACTGCTCTCTGCACTCTCGGTCCCAGTTGGCATCGTAGTGATATTTCAGGAGGAATTCTACGACATCCTTGGGAGTGATAACTCCACGCTCTACTGTAAAGTCCAACCACTTGGGATGCGAAGACAGCCGTTCAATAGCGTAGTCTATATAATTAGGAGGCTCTTTTACATACATATCTCTGATAGCGATATAGGCGAAGCCGCTATTGAACAGTTCTGTGAACAGTGTGGCCACAGCTTCTGGCACCATGTAGGTGTAAATTTCGTGAATTACGGAATTCAGCACCAAGATGGTATTTTCCGGTTTGAAGAAAGGGATTTCTTTGATATTGGGATAAAACTGCATGGGGTAGTTAGCGAAGGTCTTGTTATGCTTCGCTAACTGAAGCATGATGGGAGAATTATCTACGCCAATGTAGTTGAACCGATCGGGCATAATGCGGTTAATCATATGCGCCAGGTCGCCTCCGGCGCACCCGAAGTCGATGACAGTATCAATGTTTGCGGGAATTTTATCAATCCACCAGCACTTGTCATAGAGCGTAACGCTCATACTGTTGATGTAGGTTACGAGGTTACTAATCTCATGTTCCATAGATATTCTCCTTAGAAAAGAGCAATCCAACATCCGCAATGGGGGCATGTGACATGCGGCCAAGGTGCGAACTCTACTTCAGACTCGTCGAATAGCCACCACTTACCGCAGTCATCGCATTCAACGCGATACTCATGGGTGAAGGTGTCATGGTCAATAAACATTTTTTATTGCTCCCTTCTTTAGTTTCTATATATATTATATATTATATTTTTTTAAAAATCAATAAAAGAAGATAGCGGTTAGCTATCTTCTTTTATATCTTCCACAGGATAGTTTTCAAGAAATTTAAGCATCAATAATTCATCTTCATCAATGATTTTTAAAGCTTCTTCATCGGGAAGGTAAATATGAAAACGTTTGGGTTGATGTGATAGAATATAGCCTTTATTCCAATAATAAGCATTAGCTAATGCTCTTGCTTTATGCATTATGCAAATAAATGTAGCGCGTTTATCCGGTGTTCCAAACACTTGGTAATTGTATGCACTACACCAACTACATCCATTGGCTATTGGACAGTAGAAACATTCATCTGTAGATTGAGTACGTCTATTAATACATTTTAAACAATCAAAGTCACATTTTTGTTTCTCTGTTGAGAACATACCATCATACACATTTCCTACGATTAATGGAGGCTGACTATCTCCAAGGCTGGACTCCATATACCTAATACAGGGATAAATGTCTCCCTTCCAATCTACAGAAAGCATAGCACCAGTACCGCCGCACCAGTTTGCTAAGTCATCTTCATCTTTAGGACAGAAAAACGAATTTTCAAAAATAGATAAACTTATTTCTTCAAATAAATCGTGCTCATACATATAATCAGCAACCTTCTTTAATTGCTTATATAATATCTTAGCATGCTCTTCTGTCCAACCTTTTTCGTATACACAATTTAAATTAATATCTTTATAGCCATCTTCTATCATTGCTACAATAGCATCGTATGTATAGTGAATGTTCTATGGAGCCAGGGTCATTTTGCTACCCATTTCTTGATGGTATGTAGCAACATAATGTTCCATTGCCGCATGTGCTATATCATAACTTCCCGACCCATCTGGAAACACTCTACAGCTATCATGTAGTTCTTTATTACCATCTATAGATATTGAAAAAGATAAGTGACGCTGATGATGCTAAATAAAATCCTATACTTTTGGAGTAAAATATAATGTTCCATTTGAACAAATGGAAATCATATGACACCAAGCCCATGGATGATGTAATTCAATAGCTTTTTTTAAAAAATAATTATATATTTCATCAATCAAATCAACTTCTAAAAAGGGCTCTCCGCCGATAAACTCTAATACAACACCTTGGCTATATTTCACATCGTAGTAACTTGCCATGCTTTCATTATCTTCAAACAACATATCAATAAATTTCTATGCTACTTCAATAGGCATTACATGATGATGCTTGTTTATCTAATAACAATAAGTGCAGGCAAGATTACAAGCGTCAGTTATCTAAAAAGTAATACAAATAGTATTACGCTAATCTTGACGCATTAAAGCTAGATTAGTTTCATATAAACTATCAATCGTGTCAGTCCACTGTTTAAATTTCATACGTTAATGTAACTTCTTCTGTCTCAAAATTTAAATTCCATGAGGCAGTTTCTGGATTAATATTTTGTGCTTCTAAAATTGGATTAATAAATAACCGCTACAGCTCTTGTTTTTTATTATTATATATATTAAATATAGTAAAATACTCTTGCTAATAATTCTAAAAATTTTGACTATCTCTCATACCATTATTAATCATGTATGCTAAGATATTTACTCTGCCATTAACTTCAATTTGAAGCTAATTTAATTGATTTATAATATTTTTATCATCAATTTTAATTATAATCGTTTCCATTATATAACTCCTATTGCTTAAGATGCTTTAGTGGCGTTTGTGCATCCATTTTTACATCCTGTAGAACAACCTGCTGAACAATTACTTCCGCATCCAGATCCACACTAATCAGCACATCCTCCAGAACAGCCCCTACAACCTTGATCACATCCTGTCTAACATGTACCTCCACATCCAGTGCAGTAACTACAACTATTTGCACATGTACCAGAACAGGTTTGATAGCAACTAATATCACAGCCCGTACAATTATATCCTGGGCCTTGTGTTACATTACTTTTACTCATACAGCTTCTTGTACATGTTGAGATACATCCATCATTACAACCGTTACCACATGCACCGCTACAACTCAGACACTAGCCGCTGCACCCACTGCAGCTATCGCCTCTGCCACTAGACACCCCATAACAAGTGCCAGCACATAAACCAGTACAAAAACTTCCGCATCCAGAATTAGCCTTTGTGGTTGATTCTACAGTTGTACCCAAATAAGCCAAAGTATAATTTGTAGACCAATTTAAAGCATTGGTGTATTGTGCCTATGTGGGTATTTTTGTTCCTGCTGTTATAGTATTTGCTGTTAATGTATTATCAAATGTCATAGTAGCTTGATTTAATGCACCGAAAGTTTTATTGTAAGCATCGGCTAATATTTTTCCTCCAGTCGCTGGAGTAGTAGTAAAATCTAAAGAAATAGTTTTATAACCATTTCCAGTAGTAACGTTAATACCACCTTCAATGGGATTTTTACGTTCACTAAATAAATCGCTAATCTACTAATTTAATGTTATGATGTCAGAGGCTGTAATTTTACCCATAGTATACCTCCTTTATGTATTTATATTACCAAAAATTTTGCTTTAATGCAAAAATAAATCTCTTTCTTTTAAAGAAAGAGATTTTGATAAAATTATTCAATTTTACCCAAGGTCAAACTTCTTCAATAGCTCTTCTAGGGTCTGGGTCTCTTCCTGCGTAAACTCCATGCTTTTGGGCGCCTCTGAGATAGGTGCGGCCGCACTCCCCACTGGCGTTTTAGGGCAAGTTAAACTAATAGCCACTTGCACCTTTTCTCCATTTTCATCGCCCCAGACATAAATCTTCTTATCAACGGTCCCGATATAATTCTCTCCGAAAGCCGCAGCAATTATACTTTCTACATTGTCTTTTGCAATTTGTCCTTTAGCCATCCTATTTCCCTCCTTTAATTATATTCCTCCACGCGTCGGCCGATGCAAGGTCAGCGTGAATGGTTATTTCACTCATATCCGTAATTTTATGATACCGGCCATTGCACCAATAGCATTGCATGTTTGAACAACTATTAATTAATTCTTCACCACATTTTATACACTTAACCGGTTCACCAACTTCTACCCTGGTGTCCGCATCTACTTGTCTCACGCATTGAGTATACATAGGCCAATAAAAACTTGACCTTAACAAATCATTATATTGAAAAGTATGCTGCTTGTCTTTAATCACCTTTATTTGGTCTGCAGGTGCTTTCTCCCATTTCGGTGTCCAATGATTTTTATCACTGTATAACTGATTAAAGTAATGTAATACCTAATATAGTCCTTCTAAAGAAAAGAAGGGATATGGTCGTCCTGCAAAAAGTAGTTCTCTATTATTAGAAAGAAACAACAATACTCGCCATTTTTTATTGTTCCAGGGCACATCTTCTGGAAAGTGAGGCAAAATAGTGCTTTTATCTGTCTTTAAATAACACACTATTGTTGTGCTATCGGCCATATAATTCAAATTGCCGGTTCGATAGTCTCCATCAAGAGCATGGCAGGAACGCCAATTTAAAGTATTTTCACTAATAGATAGATAATCCAAAGGATGCACAGAGAAACAAAGTGTCCCTTTCACTTTATCTCTCTGCATTACCATACTTGCTTTTTGTTGAATTTCTTTTATTAAGTCCTCGGACACGGGGAACAGCTTCAAAGCCTTAAGGACTTTCATCCCCTTTGGGATATTAACTTCACATAAATCACCGTTATCATCATAATAAGGTATTGAATATACTTTATCAGTCAGATTAGTGTAGAATTCATAAGATTCCATTAACCAGAAAAATTCGTTTATACCTTTTAGTAGAGAAAAGTCATATTCATCTTCTATCATCCTGGCAAAACTGGTTAATCCCTTATCTTTCCCATCCTGTGAAAGAGCAAAGGTAATGGGTTCAGGAACCTCATAGATTAAATTACCATTAAATAATTGAATGAACTCAGCTTTATTTTGTTGCCATTGATTAAATAGTTCATCTACTTGTGGGTTATTAACACCTTGAGAAAATTGTAGAACCTTTTTGAATTGGTCTTTAATAGCATCCATTACCTTTTCTTCTTTCTACACC
>Ga0247611_10009711_pt1 | contig 11489 bp, 7 predicted proteins | sample 177DNAGHGhighgp2_FD_192422 | JGI IMG/M metagenome (GOLD analysis project Ga0247611, IMG submission 192422) | Sheep rumen microbial communities from Palmerston North, Manawatu-Wanganui, New Zealand - 1770 DNA GHGhigh gp2 | ecosystem: Host-associated > Mammals > Digestive system > Stomach > Rumen ... | reverse complement strand
ATATACATGATGAGCACCAACCAGCGGTCGGCATGGGGCTCGTCGGCGTGGTCTTCCCATTTCAGGATGAGCCAGAACACCACTGCGGTGAAGGCAGACGAGTAGGCGTAAACCTCGCCTTCGACAGCCGAGAACCAGAACGTGTCGCTGAATGTGTAGATCAGCGCACCCACCAGTCCGCTTGCCTCAATGGCTATGAGCTTGGCTGGCGACAGGTCTTCCCACTTGTCGATGAGCAGGCGGCGCACCAGATGGGTGATGGTCCAGAATAGGAACAGGATGCACGTGGCCGAAAGCAGCGCGCTCATGGTATTCACCCAGTAGGCCACCTGTGTGGCATCGCTGGCAAACTGCGAGAAAAGGTTGGCTGTAAGCATGAAGAACGGTGCGCCGGGTGGGTGGCCGACTTCGAGCCTATAGCCCGTTGTGATAAACTCCGGGCAGTCCCAAAAAGAGGCTGTCGGTTCAATGGTGGAGCAATAGACGAAGGCCGCAATAAGGAATGTCAGCCACCCGACTACGTTGTCCACGAGACGGTACTGTTTCATTGAAAATGTTTTTTTAACGTTAAAACTGCCTGCAAAGGTAGCAAAAAAAGTGAAGAGTGAAAAGTGAAGTGTAAAGAATTTGCTACTGCTCTACATTAATTAACATTGGACTTCTGCCTTGCAGCCACTCCATGATTATGTGTTTTGCGGCAAAACACCCCTGCAATTTGCGGCAAAACGCCCCTGTATTTTGCGGCAAAACACAGCCCGTTTTGCCGCATAATGCGTTCCATTTTGCGGCAAATTGCATTCCATTTTGCCGCAAAATGCAAGTCGTTCGAGTGTTTACCGTGGAGGCACTGTGAGTGGATTGCTTGGAGTCAGAGGAACAAGCCGGCACCGTAGATGAGAACCAGATAGCGGAACACCTTGCCCAGTGTGATGCTGATGAAGCTGATGACGATGTTGGCCCGCATCAGGCCCAGCAGGATGGTGATGGCCGATCCCAAGACAGGCAGGAAGGCAAAGAACCCCATCCAGGCTCCCCGGCCGGCCATGAATTGTTCGGCCTTGTCCAGGTCGTGCTTCTTCACATGCAGGTATTTCTCGATCCATTCCAGTTTTCCCAGTCGCCCCACGCTGTAGTTCAGTACCGAGCCCAGCACGTTGCCTATGGTGCCATAGACCATGAGCTGCCACGGGTCGAGTCCTGTGGCCATGAGACCTATCATGACGGCCTCGCTTGAAAAGGGGAAGAAACTGCCGGCCAGGAAGGCAGCCAGGAGCATGCCCATGTAGCCGTAGCTGGTCAGAAGGTCAATAATCCACTCCATGGGTTTTGGAAGAAGGTGCGGCATGCGTCTATGCTGGGGTCGAACAGACCCAGCAGCATCAGGAGGAAGGCTATTGTCACGGCTACGCAAAAGCTGATGTTGGTGAAACGGCTGCTTGTCAGCGTGAAGTAATGGGCAGCCAGCGGGCTCGCCATGATGATGGCAATGCGCATCAGTTCGTCGTAGTGCTGCGGATAGAGCACGAGGAGTCCTATGCACGTCAGGCAGATGATGGTGAAATAGCCGTAGAGCTGCCTGATGCGTATCTTGTCTTCAAAGCTGCGGTTCCAGAAATGGATGATGCTAATGATGGCCAGCAGCGTGACGAAGGCGAACACGGCAATCTGGTTGACCGTCAGCGACGCGTAGCTGCCGGGGAAGGGCAACTCAGCCAATGGCGTGAAGTGGCGACCGATGAGCGAGAAGTCCTGCTGATAGATCAGCCAGAGTGCGCCTATCCAGTAGGGTGTCAGCAAGCCGATGATGGAGCCCAGCCATGTGCGCCAGCTGAGCGACTGCAGATGTGTGCCCATCAGCAGCCATATCAGGGGGACGAAATAGAGCGTCTGCACAAAAGCGAAACTGGAAAGCCCTATGCAGAGGAAGGCATAGAAGGTCCACCCGGGTGCTTGCTTGTCCTGATAGGTGTGGAAGAGAATGATGGTGGCACAGGTGAAGCATAGCTGGACAATGCTGCCTGGCAGTGAGGAGAACAGGGGGCATGCCGCACACGATAGGACGATGAACGTCGACGAGACCATGCGCGAACGCACCCTGAGCAGCGCATTGCTGTTGCTCAGCTCTACCATCAGGTAGACTGTTGCGGCAAAGCATGCCAGCTGGCCCCACCACTGATGCGCTATCAGTCCTGCCAGCAACCACACCGCAATGCCGTAGACCACCAGCAAAGGCAGGGTGAGCCCGCTTTCTGCTACCCGGTTCTGCAGTAGTTTCGTTTTCAATGCAAACCTCCTGTTTGTCACTATTCACCTGTCACCGTTCACGGGTTACAGGTCCTTGCCAATATCGCGGCGGAAGTACTTCCCGGTGAAGCCGATCTTGCCAGCTTCGAGGAACGACTTCTGTAAAGCCTCCTCTTTGTCCTTGCCATAGCTGCTCACGGCAATGACGCGGCCGCCGTTGGTCACCACCTGTCCGTCGTTCAGCGCCGTGCCGCTATGGAACACGATGCTGCCCTCGACATCGGCGATGCCCGTGATGGGATAGCCCTTCTTGTAGGCTTCGGGATAACCGCCCGAAACAAGCATGACGCATACGGCCGCACGGTCGTCAAACTCCACCTGATACTGGTCCAGATTGCCCTGGGCCACGCCCATGAACAGGTCCACGATGTCGCTCTTCAGGCGCAGCATGACGCTCTCGGTCTCCGGGTCGCCCATGCGGCAGTTGTATTCGATGACCATCGGGTTGCCTTCCACGTTGATGAGGCCGAAGAAGATGAAGCCCTTGTAGTCGATGCCTTCTTCCTTCAGACCCTCGACGGTGGGACGGATGATGCGGTCTTCCACCTTCTGCATCCACTCCTTCGTGGCAAACGGGACGGGTGTCACCGACCCCATGCCGCCGGTGTTCAGGCCGGTATCGCCCTCGCCAATGCGCTTGTAGTCCTTGGCCTCGGGCAGTATCTGATAGTGGTTGCCATCGGTCAGCACGAACACCGAGCACTCTATGCCGCTCAGGAACTCCTCGATGACCACGCGGCTACTGGCGTTGCCGAACATGCCGCCCAGCATTTCCTTCAGTTCTTTCCGGGCTTCCTCTATTGTGGGCAGGATCAGCACGCCCTTGCCGGCACAGAGTCCGTCGGCCTTCAGCACGTAGGGAGGCTGGAGCGTCTCTAAGAAGGACAGACCTTCCTGCAAGTGCTCGCCGTCGAAGGTCTCGTAGCGGGCAGTAGGGATGTGGTGGCGCTGCATGAAGCCCTTGGCAAAGTCCTTCGAGCCTTCCAGCACGGCACCGGCCTTCGAGGGTCCGATTACGGGAATGTTCTCAGTGCGCCCGTCAGCCTTCAGACTGTCATAGATGCCCTTTACCAGGGGATCCTCCGGGCCAACCACCACCATGTCTATCTGCTTCTCGACAGCAAACTGCTTGATAGCCTCGAAATCGTCGGCCTTGATGCTGACGTTCTGGCTCGTGCCGCCCGTCTTGAGGGCAATGTCTCCCGTACCGGCGTTGCCGGGGGCAACAAAGAGTTCATCACACTTGGAACTTTGGGCAATCTTCCATGCCAGGGCGTGTTCACGGCCGCCGCTGCCTAACAATAATATCTTCATACCGATTCTTTATTTCTTATCATTTTGCAATCAGGCTGCAAAAATAATACTATTTATTTAGATTCTGCCTTTTTTCGTTGCACTTACTTCAGATAGTCCTCGAAGTACTGGGTGATGCGCTCGTGCAGATGCACGCTGTTATGCCCCATCATGTTGTGCCCCTCGCCGGGATAGGCAAAGAAGTCGGGCTGCGTGCCGGCCTCGGCACATGCCTTCAGGAACGAAAGAGCGTGCTGGGGGACTACCGTCGGGTCGTTGTAGCCGATGATGACCTGTAGCTTGCCCTTCAGATCCTTGGCCTTGCCGATGAGGCTGGTCTTGGCATAGCCTTCGGGGTTCTGCTCAGGCGTGTCCATGTAGCGTTCGCCGTACATCACTTCGTACCACTTCCAGTCGATGACGGGGCCGCCGGCCACGCCCACCTTGAACACGTCGGGGTAGTTGGTCATCAGCGAGATGGTCATGAAGCCGCCGAACGACCACCCGTGAACGCCTAAGCGCTGCATGTCTACGTAGGGCAGTGTGCGAAGGTATTCCACGCCCTTCATCTGATCCTGCATCTCCACCTGTCCTAGCTGTCGGAAGGTGGCCTGCTCAAAGTCGCGGCCGCGGTTTTCGCTGCCACGGTTGTCCAGAATGAAGACGATGTAGCCCTTCTGGGCCATGTAGGTCTCCCACGAACGGCTGTACCAGTGCCATGAGGCTTCTATGTTATGGGCATGCGGGCCGCCGTAAACGTAGACGATGGTGGGATATTTCTTCTTCGCGTCGAAGTCGGCCGGCTTCACCATGCGCCAGTAGAGGTCGGTGGTGCCTTCGGCTGCTTTCAGCGTTCCGTTCTCAAATTGGGGAACGACGTAGTCCTTCCAAGGGTCTTCAGCGCGGAACAACCGGCTGTGGCTGGCCTTGGCGGTGCTAACTACGTCAATGGTGTTCGGTGTCGAAGGCGTGTTCCACTTGTCAATGAGCTTGCTGCCTGAGGACGAGAGCGTGCCCCGGTGTACGCCTTCGCCGTTGTCAAGTGGCGTGCGCTTGCCCGTCTTCACACTGACAGCGTAGAGATTGCGCTGCAGGGGGTGCCTCTCGTTTGACGTGATGATGACCGCCTGCCGCTTCTTGTCGAAGCCCAGCAGATCGAGCACCACCCATGGTCCCTTGGTGAGTTGCTTCACCAGCTGTCCCTTTACATTATATATATATAGGTGGTTGAAACCGTCTTTCTGGCTCTGCATGATGAAGAGCGACGGGTTCCAGGGCAGGAACACGATGGGATGCAGCGGCTCGACATATTTCTCGCTGGTCTCGCGATAGAGCACCGCCATGCGTTGGCCTGTCGCGGCGTCGTAGCTGACCAGGCGGCAGTCGTTCTGGTCGCGGTTCAGCTCGAACATATAGACGGTCTTCGAGTCGGGACTCCAGGTAATGTTGGTGAAATAGCAGGCTTCCGTCTCAGCCGTAGGCGTGTTCAGAAACACCGTCCTGCGCGTCTTGAGGTCGTAGACGCCCACCGTCACCTTATGGCTGGTCATGCCTGCCATGGGATATTTGTCGGGCTGATATTCGGCAACGCGAGGGTCGATGTCCACCTGGGGATAGTCGCTCACCATAGACTGGTCCATCCGGTAGAAGGCCAGTCGCTGGCCGTCGGGACTCCAAAAGGTTCCCTTATTAATGCCGAACTCGTTGCGATGGACAGACTGCCCGTAGACAATTTCGCGGGAACCGTCATCAGAGAGTTGCTGCTTCCCGCCGTTGGCGTCGGCCACAAACAGTTGGTCGCCCTCTACGTAGGCTGTGGCTCGTGACGTCGGGTTCCAGTCGTTGGCCTTGCGCATTGCAGGCAATCCCTGCTCTTGCCACACCACATTACCCGTCTTGAAGTCAATGAGCGTCAGGGTTTGCTTGTTGCTGACAGCCACAACCGACTGGTCGGGGTAGGGGAAGGTGACAGACTGGAGGTGATGCACCTTGCGTGTGTCATCGTTCTGCGCCCATCGGTTGATGTCGTCCAGCGTGAAGAGCACCGTCTCGTTGCCCGTCGCCTGGTCAACAAGGCTGCAGGCCTCCACATCGGTGTGTACCAGCTGGTCGCCCCACCACTTGTAGTACTGGCTTTTCATGCGCAGATTGTGGAAGTTCGTACCACCGAAGTTCAGGTCTTCGAGCGTGAAGAGCTTCTTCTCTTGTGCCGCTGTTGTCATTGCAAACATGGTCATCAGCAGAGCCACGGCCATCCGTGCCCTGCAGGTTCTCTTAGTCTTCATCATCGTGTTTGAAGCTTTTACGGGTTCCTTTGCTGAAAGGCTTTCTCTTGCCGCTGCCTTGACGGTCGAAACGTTCATGACCGCCACGGTTCTCGCCGGTCTTAAAGGGACGCCGTTCGTCGCGGTCCCGGCGTTTGAAGTCTTTCCGCTCAGCCCTGTCTTCATTACGTTCGCCCCTGTCGGCTCTTCTCCTGCCTCCTTCCTGTCGCCGGTCATCCTTCAAGTCGTGGCGATGGAAGGTGAATGAGCGGATGTCTGCCTCCTCGTTCTCCTCCTGCTGGCTCATACGCTCCTTGAATTCGCGGTTCTTCTTGAAGCGGTGCTTTTCAGCCATCAGCCGCTTCTCCTCATCGGTCTTCACCGTGCCGCCTTCCTCGCGGAACTGGCGCATCTTGCCGTCAAACAACTGATATTTGCGGAACTCGCATTCCAGCGAACCGTTGTAGACGGGAATCTTGATGGAGGGCTTCAGTCCAATCTGCTCGAAGCACTCCTCGCGATAGGAGAGGATCCAGGCATCGCCGCCAATGAACTGGTGCTTCAGGCGCTCGCCAATCATGCGGTAGGTGCCTAAGAGGTCGGGCGTGGAGATGCGCTCGCCGTAGGGCGGGTTGCAGACGATGATGCTCTTTTCCTTTGGCTGCGTAAAGTCCTTGAAGTCCTTTTGCTCAATGGTAATGTCGGCAGTCAGTCCGGCTGCCTTGGCATTGAGGCGGGCCGTGTTGACGGCCTTCATGTCAATGTCGTAGCCGTAGATGTGGTGCTTGAACTCGCGCTCCTGCGAGTCATCGTTATAGATACGGTCGAACAGCTCGGCATCGAAGTCGGGCCATTTTTCAAAAGCATATTCCTTGCGGAACAGGCCCGGAGCCATGTTGCGGGCAATGAGCGCAGCCTCGATGAGCAGGGTGCCGCTGCCGCACATCGGGTCGATGAAGTCGGTGTCGCCCTGCCAGCCCGTCATCAGGATCATGCCGGCGGCCAGCACCTCGTTGAGCGGCGCCTCGACGCTTTCCTGACGATAGCCGCGGCGGTGAAGCGACTCGCCGCTGCTGTCCAAACAGAGCGTACACTCGCTCTTGCCCGGAGCCACGTCGGCAATATGGATGTGCAGACGCAGGTCGGGATTGGCCACCGAGATGTTCGGCCGCTTGCCTGTGCGCTCCCGGAACTGGTCCACGATGGCGTCCTTCACCTTGTAGCTCACGAACTTTGAGTGGCGGAACTCCTCGGAGAACACCACGGAATCGACGGCGAACGTGCGGTCGCTGTCAAGAAATTCGGTCCAGTCTGTCTTCTTGATTTCCTCGTAGACGTCGTCGGCACTCTGTGCCTTGAAGCGCTTGATGGGTTTCAGAATCTTGATGGCCGTATGCAGCGAGAAGTTCGCGCGGTACATCAGTTCCTTGTCACCTGTAAACGACACCATGCGTCTACCTATTTCCACATTGTTAGCTCCCAGTGCGGTCAGTTCTTTCGCCAGTACAGGTTCCAGTCCCATGAACGTTTTGGCGATGAGCTCAAACTCCTTTCCTTGAGCAGAGCCCGTTAAGAATGCTTGTTCCATTTCTCTTTTGTAATAATCGGTGCAAAGTTACGAAATAATGCTGAAACAGAAAAGAATTTTTCGCAGATTCTTTGCTTGCCGCTCAATTTGGCATGTAATATTTAGGGCGAAAAGCTTTGCCAAGTCAGCATTTATTTGTACTTTTGCTGCCGGTATAACGAAAATAGACTGAAAAAAACAATGAAACATTACTGCTCATCCTTGTTCGCTTTTGTCGCTCTGGTGTTTTTGTGGTCTGCCCGGCAAGCCGTGGCTCAGAAGAGCGACACCTTTACTGCCCCTAACGGCAAACAGGTGGTGATTACCCACATTAAGCATGCCTCGGTGCAGATGGAGTATGACGGAAAGGTGTTCTACGTGGACCCTGTCATCAAACTGAAGCCAGAGACCGACTTCTACAACTTCCCGAAGGCTGATTTCCTGCTGGTTACTCACGAGCACTCGGACCATTTCGACCCTGTGGCGCTGACACGCCTGTCGAAGAGCGGCACGGCTTTTTTCATGAACAGCCGCTGCTATCGTGATATGCAGAAGGGTGTTGTCATGGCCAACGGCGACAGTCTCCAGATAGGTGCCGACATCAAGCTATGGGCAGTGCCTGCCTACAACACCACGCCCGACCGCATGCAGTATCACCCGAAGAATCGCGACAATGGCTACATCCTGGAGCTTGGCGGGCTGCGCATCTATCTGGCAGGCGACACCGAGGATATTCCTGAGATGGCTGCTGTGAAGAACATCGATATTGCTTTCCTGCCTTGCAACCAGCCCTACACCATGACGGTGGCGCAGTTGGTGCGGGCTGCCAAGGTCATTGGGCCGAAGGTGCTTTTCCCCTATCATTTTGGAGAAACGTCGGTCAACCAGATCGTGATGCAACTGGCCGGCAGCGGCATCGACGTGCGCATCAGGAGCTATAAATAGGCTGTTAATCGTCGATGACTTCCGGGTCGGGCAGGTTCTTGTCCATATCCTGATAGGCACCGGTGAGGTCGGCCTTGCCGATGCTGATGTCGCGGCGCACAGGCCGGTCTTTGTCTGTAAGACTATGTGAGAAGAGCCAGTCGTAGGTCTTGCGCAGATAGAAGATACGGGCCGGTGCGCCGTGATTGGCTCCAGACAGCCAGTCATAGCGCAGGCGCTGGTCGTTATGGGCGGCCTGCAGTGCGCTGACCACAGCCTTGGACTGTTTCACGGGAACGGCCTTGTCGGCTGTGCCATGAATAATCCAGAAGGGCAGACGGCCCAGTCCCTGCACGTCCTTCAGCGAGCAGCCACCACAGAGAGCCATGCCTGCGGCCACCTTGTCGGGATAGGTGGCGCAGAAGTCCATGGTGCCATATCCTCCAAGGCTCATGCCAAGTACGTAGACGCGGGTACTGTCTACGGGATAGTGCTGCTTGGTCCATTCAAGCACGTCGTTGACCTTCTTCGGGTTCCAGGCTCCGCCGGGATTCTGCGGAACGATGACGAGTGCGGGAATTTCACGTCCGCGCACAATGGCGTCGAGCGGGCCGTAGCGGCGCGAGCGGTTGATGTCTCTGCCGCAGAGGCTGGCTCCGTGCAGGAAGATGACTACCGGTGTGTGTTCCTGCGTGTAGTAGTAGTCTTCCGGCGTATAGACCCAGAAGTCGTAGCCATTGGGTATGACGCCACGGTTGGCAATCAGGAAGTCGTATTGGGCGTGGACGGCTAGCAGTCCGAGCAGTGCGATGCACAGGAAAATAATTCTCTTCATCAGAACGTAGGATTAATGACAAAGCGTATGCCGTGACGGGCTGCTGTGGGCAACTCCATGTAGTTCAGGCGGTGTACGTATTCTATCTGTATGAGATTGAAGATGTTCTGCACGCCGATAGCGTATTCCCAGTAAGGTTTGCGCCCGTCCATGACGTAGCTGCCCGCTGGGAATGGCATGAGGCGGCTACTGGTCTGGTTCTGTGGCAGCAGTGGGTTGTTCTTGTCTGAGAGTGAGCCCCAGAGACACTTCACCTCGGCAATCTCGCGCCATTTCAGGCGTCGCAGCAGGGGAATGCGGTTCAGTAGTTTTCCGCCCATCTCCCAGGTGAGCATGAGTGAGGCATAACGGTCGTTCAGGAACTCCATGTTGTTCACCATGTTGAATGTGCGGGGGTCGACGACATACGAGAGGTTGGCCCTCGGCATGGGCAGTAGCGGCCAGGGCACCTGGTTCCACTGCTGTCCGGCACGTAGCCACGCGTCAATGCGGCCCCAGCTCATGGGGAGCCACGTGCGGCGGAAGCAGTCGAGCTCGGTGAAGTGGTAGTTGTACTGTCCACCCAGCACGCCGTTGTAGCCCACGGTGTGCTGCAGGCTGACGTACCACGCGTCCTTGTTCATCAGGCGCCGGCGCTGCTTCGTGTTCATAAATTTCTCGTTGGGTGCGAAACGGATGCCGAAGGTCGACTCGGTGTAGCGTATGGAGCTGAGCAGATAGGTTGGACTGGCCAGGTGAGTGAGCAGGAGTCCTCCCACAGGCTCGATCTTCTCCGTCTTTAGGTCGGCAGAGAGCCGCAGGTGGGTGGCTGTCTCGTATTCGTAACCGAGGCGCTGGGTGTTGTAGAGGAACATCTTGTCGATCTCGTGTACCTTGAACGATGTGAAGACGTTGTCCTTGTCGGTCATGGAATACTTGTCGCTGGGCAGGGCCACGTCGCGCTTGGCCTCGAACACGATGTTGTTCACGGGAAACTCCTGCGGCAGGTATTTCTTGCGGTCAAGGGCGTATGTGAGCACGGCGTCGTAGTAGTGATTGCGGGTTTGGGTGCCGTAGGCATAGTAGCCCTTCAGGAAGAGGTGGGGGTGCAGGTTGGCCGTTGTCTGCCCGCTCAGTCGCCACCGTATTCCATCATAGAAGTTCTGCGATACGACGGTGTTCACCGGCCCCACGTCGAACTTGCTGGGCTGCTGTCGGGTGCCCGTCTCGAGATAGTTCTCGAAGAGGGCCTTGAGCACGAAGATGCCATACTTGAAGCCCTTGAGTTTCTCTATGTTGCTGAGAAAGTTGCCCATGCCGCGCTCGCTCTGCGTGAACTCCACCTGCCTGTTGGTTTCCCAGAAGTTGTCGTCACGTCGGTCGGCATCGTGTTCCACCACCACGGTGTTGCGTCCCTTGAAGCGTGTCCGCGGAATGGCATCGAACGAGAAGTCGCTCAGTCGGGTGGTGCGTGTGACCACCGCCTTGGTGATGAAGTCGGTCACCATCAGTTCGCAGGTCATGTCGTCGATAGTGAGCAGCCACTCGCCGTCGGACTGTCGGGTGAACTCCTGCATGCACTGCATGGACTCCACCCAGTTCACGTCGCTGGAACGGGGCACGTGCAGTTCGCAGCGCTTCACCTGGTAGGTGGTGTCGTCGACAATGTAGATCTGTCCTCGGAAGCCGAAGTCCTGCTGGTTGTTGGGCACGAAGTCTAAGTGCACGCAGCGGTCGGGACCCACGTAGACGGTGTCGGTAATATAATAGCGGTAGAATTGAATGGCGTCGCGGCCGATGGGCGAGCTGAACTTATGGCGCATCAGGAGAATGTAGTCATCGTAGATGTCGACGTCGGCGAACACCTCACGCATCACGTTGGTCAGGATGTCGCCCGTCTGGAACAGGTCGTTCACGCCGCTGGCCTTCGTGCCTTTCACAATGGTGCGCTCGGCCTTTGGCTCACGGCGGTACAGGTGCTCGGTCACCATCTCGTCGACCGTCAGTGGCAGCGTCAGCTTGCCCGTGTACTGGCTGGTGTCGACCTGTTCCCTGAGCCAGGGAAATTTTTTGAAGAGTCCCTTGTCCAACAGCTCCTGGCTGATGTCGTTCAGTCCCAGCATGATTTTCTGGTAGTTCTTGTAGCTATAGTAGTCGTGGCGCTTCAGGTCGGTCTTCTTCCTGTTGGCAATGACCTTGCGCATCAGTTCTACGGCGGGATTGTCCTTGCGGCGGTAGCGCGACTTCTTCTTCGACTTCACCGTGACTTCGCTCAGCGTGCGGTTGTCGGCGCTGAGGCGTATGGTCATCTGCGACGCCGTCT
>Ga0247611_10009710_pt1 | contig 11490 bp, 6 predicted proteins | sample 177DNAGHGhighgp2_FD_192422 | JGI IMG/M metagenome (GOLD analysis project Ga0247611, IMG submission 192422) | Sheep rumen microbial communities from Palmerston North, Manawatu-Wanganui, New Zealand - 1770 DNA GHGhigh gp2 | ecosystem: Host-associated > Mammals > Digestive system > Stomach > Rumen ... | reverse complement strand
TGCGTCTTGAACTCCTCAGGCAACTTGCGGAAACAGGCATCGTAGCGCGAGGAGCGGCGGTGCTGCAGCGAAGGCTCCTAGTTTCGACACAACATCTTAGACCGACCTACTACCTACATACTACCTATGTACTACCTACATACCAAGTAAGCCATAGGCAAGGTGTTGGCAAGGAGTTGGCAAGGAGTTAGCATACTTGTGCAAGCTATTTGAGCTTGCCATCACCTTGCCATCACCTTGCCAAAGGTATGCCAAAGGCGAGAGAAGGACGAAGCTAGGACGAGAGAAGCGGGCTTCGCCCTAATTGACAATTGATAATTGAGAATTGATAATTGACAATTGAGAATTTGTAACAACTTGTCCACTTGTCAACTAACAACTCGTCCACTACTAGAGAAAAAGCCACCTCGCGGTGACTTTTTCTTTGTTATATCAATAAAAAATCGTATCTTTGCGGTGGATTTTCAGAGACATCAATATTTACTCCCTTTTTCTAAAAACAATTTCCTGAGTTTCCCAATTCATTTCGTCGATAATGGCGATGGATTCCAGGCGGTAGCCTTCCTCGCGAAGTGTGGCACCACCTTTCTGCTGACCTTTTTCCACAGCAACACCTATGCCTGCCACCTCGCCTCCAGCCTGGTGGACAAGGTCTATCAGAGCATGCACAGACTGACCTTCGGCAAGGAAGTCGTCGACAATGAGCACCTTGTCCGTGGGATGCAGATATGGCTTAGAGACGAACACTTTGTTCATTTTCTTGTGAGTGAAGGAGTAGGCATGCGACACATAATTGTCGTCCGTACTGTTGGCCGTCTCGCTCTTCTTGGCAAAGACGACAGGCACGTTGTAGACATCGCCCAGCATAGTGGCAATGGCAATGCCGCTCGCCTCGATGGTAAGGATTTTGTTCACTTCGACACCGCAAAACCTGCGCTTCAGTTCGTAGGCAATCTGTCGCATGATATCAACATCAATCTGGTGATTGAGAAAGTTGTCAATCTTCAAGATGTTACCCTGCTTGATATTGCCGTCAGAGAGGATCCTTTCCTCAAGAAAATTCATCGTGTATAATGTTTGTTTATTTTGCCTGTTCGTACTTGGCGATTACTTGCGCCGCTTCTTTCTGACCCAGGGCGATAATCTGCTCCGACTCGTCGAAGTCGAACATCCCGTAACGGTTCATCCGGACATCCATGAGCATGTCGGGCTTCATCAGCCGGGCCATCAGTTCAGAATTCCGGCGTATCATAAGCGAACTGGAGCGCGACAGCAGAGTGAAGTAGTTGAGTTCTATGTTGTCGGGGATGAAGTAGTCGAACAGCTTAGCCTTCAGCGACTCACCGCTCTTCTGCCACTCTGTGAGGCGGTGCATCTCATCCCACTGGGCCTTGTAGTCCTGACCGCTCACATCCACACCCACCAGTATGTCTCCCTCGTGGCGCTTCACCCTGTCGAGGGGAAAGGGATTGAGGATGCCTCCGTCTATCAGCACCATACCGTCGCGCTGCACGGGTTCGTAGAACGACGGTATGGATATGCTGGCACGTATGGCCTCGAACAGGCTGCCTTTGTCGAACACCACCTCCCGGCCTGCCTTCAGGTCGGTGGCTACAGCACAGTAAGGTATGGGCAAATCTTCGATGGCCACATCCGGCACGAATTCCATGATGGCCTCGATGATACGGTTTCCCTTGACGATATGGTTTATCGATATTGAGATGTCCGAGAGGCTCAGCATTTTCTTCTTGTCGATGGTCTTCATCCACTCGCGGAATTCCTTCAGTTTTCCCACGGCATACACTCCGCCCACGAGCGCTCCCATGGAGCATCCCGCTATTGAAGTGATGCTGTAACCGTTCTTTATAAGTTCCTCGATAGCCCCGATATGTGCCAGGCCTCGCGCTCCCCCGCCCGACAGCACCAGTGCCACATTCTTCTTTGTCTTTTCACCCTTCATCACCGGAATCCAGTTTTTTTGTTTATGGCACAAAGATACGAAAAAAATATGAGACCCACAAAAGAATTCACATTAATCTTTTTTATTTATACATCGAAAAAAATAAATAAAGTTTCAAGTTTCAATGGCCGTTATTTTTAATTAACGAAATTGTCAATAAGATAATCTATAACAGATCTTTTCTGAATATTTTTCACAATCATTCTCAACGACAACACATTCTCCTCAAAGACTATTACAGAGGATTTCTTCTTTTTGTCATATATAAAAATTCTGTCGTTAATGTGCTTAACATACGTGTAGTTTCTGTTGTCGTAAACAGTGTTGTCAGTTAAGGTTAACTCGAATTCTACTTCATCTCTACTCAAAAGAGTTTTTCCATCCCTCAGACCACTCTCATAGATAACCGAAACTGCAAAAATACAGATCAGGACAATGGTCAATATCCTGTCTGGTAGCGTAACAGACCTGATTTGTTCAAGCATGGTTGTTTTGGGACGTATCACCAACTTGCACACTACCAGTATAAAAGCCACCAGTATTGGTATAAAGATAGGAATGAACCCTGAATATCTACCCTCAAAACTGTCTATACCTCCCTTTGAGAACAAATACACGCAGGACGGGATGATGACAATGATGGAGAACGTGGACAGTTTCAATGAGTTGCATAATGCAGAAGAATGAACATTTTTTATGAACAACTTCAGATAATGAATCCTTTTTCTGTCCAATCTCTTATTTTTCCTTCTTTTGCTAATCTTGTTGGTCAGAACAGGAAGGACGTAAGTGGCTATAGCTACCAGCAATAGCAGGAAAATAGACAACAGCAATGTGGGTTGTATGACACTGACAAGCATCTCGACAAAGGACAGGAAATCGGTAACATCAATGTTGAAGACGGAAAAGAAGGCAACATTGTATATTACTGCCAACAAATACAGAAGTGCAGTCATGGATGGCAACACATCAATAATGTAGGCTTTAATCCAGTTTTTTTGTTCCATACTTAGCGATTTTCACTACAAATATACGCTTTTTTCCTAAAAAACACGCAAAGCCTGCTCTTTTTTCCGGACGATATCAACGTAATATGCACAGGAAGAGCACTTTTTTCATATATTTTTTTTGCATTTCACAAATATTTGCTAACTTTGTGACGTAAAGTTAACTTTTTACAAAAAAACAACCTTGGAAAACATCTAAACGGCAGCCGTAAATCTACCCATGAAGAAGATATTATCATGCATCGTCTGTCTTATACTGGCAGCAGCCGCATTTTGCGCACAACAGCCCAAACGGGTGTACATCACATTGGATGTCTCTGGCAGCATGTATGGCGATAAATACACCCTTGCAAACTATACCACCCAGATGATAGTCACATTGTGTGACGAAGATGACGAGGTGAGCCTGATTGTTGTGGGCAAAGAGAACAACCTGTCCAAACTGTCCCTGCCCCTGAAAGACCTTCAACACCCCGTGGGCAAACTCCCTTTCATCCACAGAAACGACGAACCGGACTTTGAAATAAACGATATCATCAAATTCAACAAAATCTACAGACCGTCGAAAGGTATGCAGGACTGGCTGTTTATCATCGGAGACGGCGAATGGGACTACGGTGATGCCAGAAATTTCAATAATGCCACAGAAGAACTTGCGGACATCGTAAAGGGAGGGACGCTTAATATATGCTACCTGCAGACGGGCAACAGTTTGTCCGAAGAGAGCGGTTTCACCAAATTTGCGAAAAAGCTGAAACAGGCGGACATCCGCAAATCCAACACCAAGAGGGAAACAATAAAGCAGGAATGCAACTATTTTGCAAGAAAGATATTAGGATTCAGCAATTCGCTTAATATCAAGCAGGAAGGCGGCAGGCACATCACTTTTGAATCCGAGCTGCCGCTGATAGGCTTTTATCTCGTGTGTCAGGATGAAACGAATCCCGACAAACTGGCGAAAATCAGCAATGCCACCGCCGACGGGAATCTGCTCAATGTGAAACTGAAGGGCACACCCACCACAGCACCCATAAACGGATACACGGCCCAAAACCTGAGCGGACACGTCTTCCTCGTGAAGGGACGCGGAAACATCCCGGCAAACACAAAGATTGAGGTGGATTTCGACAAGGCCGTGAAAAAAGACAACATATGCATCTACCCCATCATACAGGATGTGGAATTCAGTCATGTGAGCCTTACACGGGTGGGAGGAAACCTCATGCCCGTAGGCGACAACGTCTATTCCATCTGCCGGGACGAGAAGACGGCACTGGTGCGCATCGAACTGGATGACACATCAAAGGGAAAGCTGCCGGAGACGCTGCTCAGGAAAACCGATGTCACCGTAAAGGCAAACGGCAGGGAATACAAAGCCACATACAACAGCGGCGGTTTCGAATGCAATATCGACCTGCGCGAAGACACCACCCGATACCATGCCGAATGTGAGTGCCCGGGATACTTCAAACGCATCACACAAATTACGACAATAGTAAAGGGGGAATGCGAACCCGTAATCCCGGAAGAGGAGACTGCACCCGAAAAAGACCTGGGCACCATCACCTTCAGGCAACTGAAGGAAGAGGACATCTGCTTCGCCATCGAAGACTCCCTTACAAACGAGCTGCTTGACCCGGAGAAGTTTGACACCGCATTCGAAGTGGACAACGGCTTCCTCTACGAAAAGCCCGAAATGAGAATTGAAAACGGGAAGGTCTATCTCACAATACGTCCCAAGGGAGACTGGTGTGAATGTCTGTTCCCCACAACTCTCAACATAAGAATGGTGACGACGCCCAAGAATCAGGCTTATGAGACATACGGCAAGAATTACAAGAGAACTGTCTCGCCCTTCCGCATGGAGGTTGTGAAGGACAGTCCGTGGCTGTCGCGGTGTCTTTGGGTCATGCTGACCGTCATCGGCCTCATCCTGCTGTTCTACTATCTGAAAGCCCTGCAGCGCAAACGCCGCTTCAAGAAAAACGCATCGTTCACCTCCACCTACTACGACTACTACGACAGACGTCAGGACGGCGGCACCCAGTATCTGCGCAAAGAAGGTTTCGGTGCATGGGTTGCCCGCTGGCTGCTGCCCGGCGATGAGCACAACACACTGAGCTTTGACAGCCCCAACACCACTTTGCGCTTTGATGCAGCAGAATCCTACGACGTGGTCAACATCCCGAAGGAGGGAAATATCGACCCGGAGACAATGCACATCAGCGGTTACAGACCGGACAGGGACAAAGCACCCAAGGATCCGGTGAAACTGAGCAACAACAGCAAAATAAGCATAACAACGGCTGAGGGCAAAGACGAGGGCTACCTCCTCTTCACCAGCGGCAGCGAGAGCGACGGCAACATCTACCGCATCTTCATCGCACTGATGATGGTTGCCACAGCGGCATCCGTAATCGTCCTGTCATACCTGCTGATAATGTCATACTTCTGATAACAGATAAAAACAACAAATAAAATCTTAAATCACTAAAACATGGAAAAATTCAGCCCCACATTAATCATCGGCTTAGGTGGAATCGGTTCTTCGATAGTAGAAGGCATCTACCGCAAATTCAAGGCATCCAACCCCTCCGACCTGGAACGTGCCAACGCCACCTTCCTGTGCCTTGACACCGACGAAAACGATATCAATAAGCGCCTGGAGTTCATGCCAAGAGAATGTGTCATCAAAACCTCTTCAGACCTCAACACCTCCATAGCACACTATATTGAGCGTATCAAAGGCAATACTACGGTAGAGAAATGGTTCGACACGTCAAAGCGGGAATTAATGTCCATGCCTCTGAACAGCGGTGCGGCCCAAGTGAGAATGGCATCGCGTCTGGCTATGATTTCCGCAATAAACGAGGGCAAACTGGCACCTATCGACAATGCTATCAAAAAACTGACGGAGACCAACCCCGCAGCACACAGGGGCAATGATGTCAAAATTCATATCATCAGCAGCCTTGCAGGCGGAACAGGTGCCGGCACATTCCTCCAGACAGCATACTACGTGAAAAGCGCAATGCTGGCAAACGGTGCAGAAGCTCCCAGGATATACGGCTACTTCGTGCTTGCCGATGTCGTCTGTGACGATGCCAGCCGCGGATTCAGCGACAAACAGAAAGAGAACACCCGTTCCAACACCTATGCATGCATGAAGGAACTTGTCACCTTCGGCAGCAGTCCTGACATAGACAGGAAGAGCTTCGAGTTTGAATATATGCTCGGACAGCGGGACAAGAGCCTGCCTTTGGACCCTCCCTACAACGCCTGCTTCATCATAGACTATAACGGTGCCGACGGCGGTAACCTCAGAATGTGCAGCCGCTATTACGACCAGCTGACCTCTTACGTATTCCTCAATGCGTTCAGCAATATAGGCGACAACCACCGCCAGAAAGCAATCAACGATGTGCGTCAGCTGGTGGAAAGCGATGGCACAAAAAAATATGCGTCGTTCGGTGTGTCGCATCTTGTATATCCCGTTGAGGACCTCTTCAAATACTTCGCTCATCAGAGCGTTGCCGACAACATGTCCACCACATGGTGTCAGATAGACAGGGATATAGAGAAACGTATGGACGAATACCGCGAACACGTGCGCCAGGGAGTTCCCGACACCCAGCCCGACAAGGGAGAGGAGTTTATGCGTGCCGTGGAAAACTACAAGGACGGTGCAGGAAGCATTGCCGAGCAGTTCAAACAGATATACAACAGCACACAGGTGCTCAGCGAGGACCTCACACCGCGTTGTCCGAAGTCGAAAGAGTATATAGACTTTATAAAGGGATTTGTCGAGAAGACCGTCAACAACAGCATAGAACTGAAGGGACTGTACGACCAGTGCACCACGCCCAGTTCCGACTTCGCCAAGCGTGACAACGGCGACAAGGACATTGCCTTTGTCACAAGAAGAGAGCGCGAACTGAAGGACTACCGGAATAAGGTCATGGCCTTCATTGACGGTTCCAAGCAATGGCTCATCAGAGAGTGTTTCCTCGTAGACTACAAAGAGGAGGACTATGTCTCTGCCACACCCGAATCCAACAGGCATCATCTGAACAGCTTCATCCTGGAGAAAGGCAACGAGATGCACCCGCTTGCCGTGCGTTATTTCCTCTATGATATCAAAAAACGTATGAAAAGCCTGCTCGAGGGCAAGGAAGGTCTGAAGGAGAACAACAAGAAACTGAAATCAGATATCGTGGAAGGCTACGATGAAGCCTACGACATAGTGGAAACCAAAAACAAGAGGGAAACGGCGCTGGACAACCTGAAGGCTGCACATCAGAAGACTACCGGTGTGGTGTCAGTCATCACCAGCAAACTGTTCGGACAGGATGCCTACAAAGCAGCCAAGGAAAACTACGAAAGCAAGTCGCGACAGCAGGCTGAGGACATATACACTTATTCCATAGAAAAGATGCAGGAGGAAGTCTTCTCCGGTCTGCTCGACCAGATTAACATCCTCATCGGGGAAAGCGAGAACTTCTTCGAAAACCTGCCTGCTGCCATCATGTCGCTCGACAATGATCGTATCGCACTGCTCACAAAGCACAACACCGGGAATGCCGACCCGTCGGTGGAATACGTACTGGCTTCCGAGACGCACAAGACTGACATCTACGATTATGTCATCAGCCGTGGCAGTTCGCCATTCTTCCCGCCGAAGATGGCAGCCTCGGTCTATCGCACAATGTACGACAACGTGTTTAAACAGCTCGACACAGCCGGATTCATCACCTCAAAGAAAAAAGACAAGAAGGCCCGCAAGGCCGAGACAATAGAAGCCAACAGGAAAATCATCGAGGGATGCATCGCCCACCAGGCAGACATCCTCAAAGAGGGCAATCAGCAATATGCCGAGATGAACGTCATTGATGCACTGAAGGAAGAGGGCATGCGCGAATGCCACAACGACAGGGAGAAAGCATGGGAGTATGCCAAGGAGAAGTTCCGCAACTTCCGTGACCGTGCAGAGATATTCGGTCCCAACAGCCTGGATTCTGAGGTGCGATACATCAATGCCTGGGGTTTGAATCCGGAGTGTGTTGAAATTTCCACCCTTAGCGTAGCGGAGGCCGATGAACTGTTTGGCGGAACGGCTGTTGACACCAATCCGAAAACTGCTGCCACCCGTTTGGAGTCGGAATACTTCAGCAAGTACGAAATTGTACGTGCCAACACGGTCACACTGCTCGACATCAACAGGAACTTCAAAAAATTCCTTGCAAAAAAACGCAGTGAATACTCAGAGGAAAGCTACGGCTGCTATTATACCGCCTACGATGATGTCGTGAAGAAGATGCGCCAGCCCAAAAGCATGACATTGTCACCTCATCTTGACAAACACTGGCATCTGCCTTTCTATATGCCTTTAATCGGTTCGTCGATGGCAGAAGAAACGAAGAAAGTTTTCCGAGCCCTCTACGGAGGTCTGCTCTTCGGCAAGTTCAAGGCAGCCTACAACGGAGGCGAGTACTACTGGAAGTATCTGGGCAAGACAAGCCAGTATCTCAAGAACACCGACGGCAACATGATTGTCATCGGTCAGTCGCAGGAAGCCGCACTCAACAACCTCTACGAAAAAGCTCTCACCAATAATCCTGAGATAGTGGAAGAGGTGAACAGCTATGTAACAAACAAATGGGCTGAGATACGCAACAACTGGCTGGGCTCCAACCACGACGAAAGCAACGAACTGCTCATGATGAAGGAGAGCGAGATTGCCAAAACAATCACAGACTTCCGTTTCAGCATCCACAGCACGTTCAAGCACAACCAGAACTGGTTCACGCTGCTCAACTCCAGAAAGGGCCTCACACTGCACAACGTTATCAGCGAACACTGGAATTTCTTCTTCGAAGATCTTATTTCCAATCTGATTGATGTCTTCGGGGCCAGCGCAAATACAGAGAAACTCTGCGAATATATACTGAAAGCTGCCGGAACAAAGATGCAGGATGACATCAAAGTGGTGTTAGAGCAGTTTAAAGACGAAAACCGCTTCCAGCCCAACGATTGAAAATGAAGGATTCCGCCATCTTACTGAACCTCACGAGCAAACTCACGATAGAGGATGCAGACCCGCTCATGAGTCTCATCAGCGGGTCTCCCCTGCTCTTCTCCGACCGTCTGTCAGTGGCAAAGTTCCCCTCCGATGCATCACAGTGCCAACAGCATATCGTGCATCTGGTGTCCGTCATGCACAACCTGCTGGAAGCACGCACACTTTCCGTTGACGACCACAGCGAGCGGATACGCCTGATTGTCACACTCGACATGATTGGCGGTGCATTTGCCCCCGAAAACAACGGACAGAAGTGTTTCCCTGCCCAAAAGGCGCGGCAGTTCAAAGAACTGGTCGCACGCACCATGGGGGCCGGTAATCCGCTGCTGAACCGTTTCGACTACAGTTTCATCTTCCTGACCAGCCGTTCGGACGACAGGAAAGCAGCAGAATTCTATGGCACACTTGCTTACGACGGACATTCCGGATATACTTCCGACGAGTGGATAGGGTGCGGTGACAAGAAACTCAACGAGCTGCGGGATGAAGCAATAAGCAAGATGAGCAACCCTGACAATCAGATGTCTCTCACCCAGGAAGAAACCGGGCCCGCCTACTCCGTCTTCACAAAAAAACTGAATGACATCAAAAACAAGGTGGCAGACCGCATGGAAGAAGCCGGGGTGCGTCATGAGTTCGAAGAACTGTACAGTCAGCATCTTGCCGGAATCACCAGAGTGGAGCATTTCTGCAATTTCGACTACGACTCCGCCCTGTCGTCGTGTGTCAGCGAAATAATAGGCCTCTGTTCCAGTTGTTTCAGAAGGGACTCTACATTCTACATCATAAACACAGACAACAGCAATGCCCTGAACAGATGCAAGAGCGAGACCTATGTCCTTTCGCTGATACAGTTGCTGGCAACGATGGAGCACGACGATTATAGGAATATTCTCCTGTCATCCAATCTCAATGCCACAGCCCGTATATTCACCGCAGATGCATCGTGCGGTGACGATTTCGACACTGCTGCATTAGCCCGCCTGGAACGGATGGTGAAAAGAAGCCTACCGGAACTGGAGACTGCACGCTGGAAGAAAGACAGGCGGGTGAGCTACCGACGCTACACAGCAAAGGCTACGGACCCCTCGCTCACAGATGCTCACCGTCCTGTCAACGACAAGTTGTCAGAAGAACGGCAGAGCCTGTGGCAGGATTTCGAAAATGTGCGGCAAGTGCCGTTTTTCTTCGGTAACAAAGTCGGAGACTGGACATGGTATAAAGACGTGGTGAGAAAAGCCGATGCCCTGTATCGTTTTGAATCAGTCCACGACAGACCTCTATATGACCTGCCGCAGCGCATCACAGACAATGAAATGGAGAGCACTGCCGAGGAATGTGACTACGCAGAACTGGAGGACAAAATCAGAATACTGAAAAAGGACATACAAGGGCAACAGAAGACAAAAGACCTGAACACCTACCTGAAGACCCGTCAGGAACTTATGAAACAATTCAGCAACGCCATTGACGGGCTGAAGGCGGAAATGGTGAAACTGGGCTATCTCAGCTGCCTGTTCTGGCTTGGTGTGTTCTCCACATTCGCCCTCACCCTGAGTTATGCCTACCACTTCTTCTGTTACGGCAACCGTGACACCTACTGGCTCATTGCCGTGTGTCTTGGCGCATCGGCACTGCTGTTTGCTGGAGCTGCCATCGTCAGCCAAACGGCTGTGAAATCGCGTATTAAGGCCACCAGCTCCAAGATAGATGCCACATATCGCCAAATACAGGCCAATTTGGAGGCATATCTCAATGATGTGTACGAACGCGCAAAGCTGCAGGACAAAGCTGACGTGAGGCGTAGGAACATTGACGAGATGGAATCGAAAATGGAGACCTTCAAAAACCATAACAAGCAGGTTGATCTCTGGACTGCCCACTATGAAGGCATCGTCAGGAAATTATCCGCCATGCGTCAATTTCTCAATACCGACAATAATGAAGTCATACCGGATGATACCGACATTGATTCCAACGATTTCGACTTCGACAATACTATGCCGTCCCTGCCTGAAATCCTCCGCAAACAGTTTGCCGGCAACTCGGTGACATTCTCAACCAAGAATCTTAAGGTCAACAACGTTACCTGTCTTGTCCAGCGCTTCCTGCTGGCAAAGCATGATGACTAATACCATCGCAAAAGAGCTCTAATGATGAACACTATCATTGCATTCATTCTCGTCGGAGTTGTACTGTCCCGACTGTTTTTTGATAAAACCCATGCGAAAAAGCAGGCCTATCAGTGGTGGTATATGCCGTGGTTTGCACTTGTATGGTCTGCCCTCGTCTGGCTGGTATATGACAACACGGATATCCCATACCTACCCGTTGTCGTCAGATATTTCCCGGATGACTACATCATTGAGGCTGTTTATGTGCTTCTGTGCATCGTGGGATGGATACTGATATCGCGTTCTCTACGGAAACCGTCAGTTCACGAA
>Ga0247611_10009707_pt1 | contig 11490 bp, 8 predicted proteins | sample 177DNAGHGhighgp2_FD_192422 | JGI IMG/M metagenome (GOLD analysis project Ga0247611, IMG submission 192422) | Sheep rumen microbial communities from Palmerston North, Manawatu-Wanganui, New Zealand - 1770 DNA GHGhigh gp2 | ecosystem: Host-associated > Mammals > Digestive system > Stomach > Rumen ... | reverse complement strand
TATGCTCAACGGGGTATGGTGGTGCCCGAGGGCGCCCCTGGCTCCAATCCGGGAGAGCTCTCCCGCCGTGAACAAGTATCAATCATCAGAATAATATACCCGACCGACAGCGGCGTTGAGTTTGAGTGTGATAGAAAACCATTGAAAGATATCTCTAAAAGCAACTCCAGTCAAAAAACCGAAGAGCAGAATCCCGGTTACTGAAAACTTTTTATTACTTTTGTAAGTTTTTTAAGAAGAACCTCCTCGGTGGGTACCATAATATCCATATTAATTGGTTGTGTGTCAATAGGAATCATCCTGTCGGCTCCGATGGGTCCTATAGGTATCCTGTGTATCCAGCGCACTTTGAACAAGGGTCGTAATTCAGGATTCTTTACCGGTGTGGGTGCTGCTGCCAGTGATTTATTCTATTGTCTGCTGGTGGGACTGGGTATTTCTCTTGTAACCGACTTTATTGCCGATCATGTCAACATTCTGCAGATAATAGGCAGTGCAATCCTCATCGTGTATGCGGTTTACATGATATTTCACAACCCTGTCAGCCAGATTAAGGAAAATTTGGACCAGCGTGATGACCACTGGCGTGACATGGTCACCGGTTTCCTGTTCACATTGAGCAATCCGCTCATCATGTTCCTGATTGTCCCGTTATTTGCCCGATTCGGTTTCCCGCTGCCCGAATATAAGTTTTACCACATCATCATGGGATATGCGTTCATCGTGGTGGGAGCATTATTATGGTGGGCTGTCATTACCTTCTTTGTTGACAAGGTGCGCACTCACTTCAACATTCGTTCGATGTGGCTCATCAACCGCATCATCGGTTCCATTATCTTGCTATTGTCGTTCTATGGCCTGGCCACAGGCATTTTCGCTTACTTGCAAGAGCTAAATGTCATTTAGTGTTTTTTTTAACCAGATCATGGTAATCTTCTAGCCGAGGGTTTCAATCTGATCTGCTCCCTTGATTGTGGTTATTGTTGTCATTGAGGCAATGACCGAAAATAAGGTAAAATCTTCGGTAAAAATGGTATCGGTTGATTAAATGCATGGTTATAATTTTGCATCGTGTAACAATAACCAATTATTTATTATTGACTGATATGAAAAGATTGTTCCTGTTTTTAAGTTCACTGTTTGTTGGGGCAATGATGCTCACTCAGGCCCAGATGCAAACTGTTCCAGCCAGCGACGCAAAATGCCTGGTACTTTATTATACTTACAGCGGCGTAACCGAAACGCTGGCACAGGCGATTGCCGATAACTGTGGTGGAACGTTGCTCGAAGTGGTGGATCACGGTAATTATCCGCGCCCCGAGAGTCAGACAACCTATACCTACGCCAATAACGAGCGCAGCCAGATTGATGCAGGTGTGTGGCCCGAGATTCACACCTCGGTCGAGAACTTTGATGCATGGGATGCCGTGATTATTTGCACTCCGTTGTGGAATGGCAAGATGGCCAACCCCATGCTCACCTTCCTGCATCATCACGCGTCTAAGCTTGCCGGCAAGCAGGTCGCTCTAGCTGTGACCAGTTGGAGCAGTGGCATCACTAACGTGGTGAATGATGCCCACAATCAACTCCCCTCTAGCTCCTTCGTGGGGTCGCCGTTGCACATTAATTATAATAATTGTGCCAATATCCCTACCAAAGCTAAAGAATGGGTTGAGACCTTGCAGTTTGAAGTGGATGCTAGCTCCGGCGCTCGCAAGATGCGCGTCATTGTAGGTGAACAAACCTTTAATGCAACACTTGTCGACAACGCTACAGCCGGCGCATTCAAGGAGTTGTTGCCGCTCACACTCGATATGACTGAGCTTAATGGTAATGAGAAGTACAACTACCTGAGCACCAGTTTGCCAACTGCAGCTTCCAATCCAGGCACCATCCACGCTGGCGACATCATGCTCTATGGCAGTTCGTGTGTGGTCTTATTCTACGAGACGTTTAACACATCCTATTCCTATACCCGCATTGGTGCGATAGATGATCCCACTGGTTTGGCTGCCGCATTGGGTACTGGCAACGTGACCGTTCGGTTCGAGATGAGTCTGGATGTCATCAGGGGTGATGTGAATGGTGACAATGAAGTGAACATCAGCGATGTGAGCTTCTTGATTGACTATTTGCTTGGCACTGTTTCTCCATTATTCAATGTCGAGGCCGGTGATGTGAACGGTGACAATGAAATCAACATTGGCGATGTGTCGTCAATCATAGATATTTTATTATCAGTATGAAAATTAGCAAAGTTTTATTATTCACTATGATTGCCTGTTGCTTGGCATTAACGGCCAGGGCAACAGGTATTTCCCAAAATCACAACGAGACAATGAATAACGATAACAACAAGAAGTTGGTGGCCTACTTTAGCGCAACAGGAACCACCATGGAGGCAGCAACCAGGCTGGCCCAGGCAGCGGGTGCCGACCTGTATGAAATCGTGCCTGAAGTCCGCTACACTCCGGCCGACCTCAATTGGAACAACAAGTCAAGTCGTAGCAGTGTTGAGATGGCTGACAAGAGCAGCAGGCCCGCCATCGCTGGTAAGGTGGAAAACATGGCGCAATACGATACCATTTTTGTCGGTTTCCCAATCTGGTGGTATGTCGCTCCCACAATCATCAATACATTTCTGGAGCAGTATGACTTGGAAGGCAAAACGATTATTCCTTTCTTTACATCGGGAGGCAGTGGCGCTGGCCAGACGTTGAAGTACCTCAAACCATCGGCTCCTGGCGCTCATTGGGTCGAGCCCAAGAATCTCAACTATATGGGAGATAGCGAGATAAAAAGCTGGATAAATACCTTATAGTGGCCCATCGGCTTGTGGATGTCATGTTTTTATCGTACTTTTGCGAGGTAAACAAGTAGATATTAAAACGATGAAAAAAAGATTCTTTCTGTTAATGATGGCCTCAATGTTGGCAGGCTTTATGGCCAATGCGCAAAGCAAGGTGTTTTTCACGACTGACATCTCGCCTGAGTCATTAGTCAAGATTTATAAAGCGTTAGGGGTTGAGGTAAAGGGCCGGGTAGCTGTGAAAATCAGCACGGGTGAGGCCGGCAACAACCATTACCTGAAACCTACGCTCATCCGTAATCTGGTCGATGAGGTGAACGGTACAATCGTGGAGTGCTGCACGGCCTATGGCGGATCGCGCCAGGATGTGACCAAGCATTGGCAGACGATTCATGAACATGGCTTTGATTCAATCTTTGCCGTCGACATCATGGACGAGTTTGGACAGATGCGCATCCCTGTCAAGGACCGCTCTCACATCAAGTATGACATTGTGGGTGACCACTTGGCGAACTATGATTGGATGATAAATCTCGCTCATTTCAAGGGTCATGCCATGGGTGGTTATGGAGGCGTCTTGAAGAATGCCTCGATTGGTGTCGCCAGTACCGCTGGCAAGGCCTATATCCATTCGGCAGGTTATACCGATGATGCCAGTTTGGCTTGGAACCATATCGAAGACCAGGATGGCTTCCTCGAGTCGATGGCCGCCGCAGCCCAGGCAGTGCATAATTATATGGGCGGACGTGTCATCTATATCAATGTGATGAACAACATGTCGGTCGATTGTGATTGCGACGGCTCCCCCGACGAGCCTAAACTCAAAGATATGGGTATCATGGCTAGCCTTGATCCGGTTGCTCTGGACTGGGCTTGTGTCCAGATGGTCATGAATCATAAAGCCAAGGCTGGTGATGACAATGCTCCACTCATTGAGCGCATCAACAGCCGTCATGGCACTCACACCATCGATTGGGCTGAGCACATTGGTCTGGGCTCTAAGAACTATGTGATTGTTAAACTCTAGTATAATTTTAGAAACAATGAACAACTTCGTATATGACATACCTGTAAAGGTGTATTTTGGCGAGAATCAGTTGCATCACCTCAGCGAGGAACTTGCAAAGTATGGCAAGCGTGTCCTGCTGACCTATGGCGGTGGTTCTATTAAGCGCTCTGGCCTCTATGATGCTGTGGTAGAAGAAATCAATAAGGCCGGCATGGAATTATTTGAATTGTCAGGTATTGAGCCAAATCCTCGCATCGACAGTGTGCGCCGTGGCGCTCAAATGTGCAAGGAACACAACATTGATGTGCTGCTTGCAGTGGGTGGCGGCTCCACGATTGATGCCACCAAGTTCATGGCTGCTGGTGCAATGGTGGACCATGATCCATGGGACTTCTTCAACGAGAAGTGGGCTCCGATCACCCGGGCTTTGCCGATTATCAGCGTGCTTACCCTCTCGGCGACCGGTAGCGAGATGGATGCCGGCGGTGTCATCAGCAACCCTGAGACCAACGATAAATTGGGCCGTGTCGAGAGGCCCGTGTTATTACCTAAGGTGTCATTCCTGGATCCCACTGTGACCTATACAGTGAGTCCATACCAGACCGCTTGTGGTGCTGCAGACATGCTGTCGCACATCTTTGAAGTCTATTTCAACATGAACCAGGACCTGTATATGCTGGACTGCTTTATGGAGGGAATGATGAAGACTATCATCAAGTATGCTCCGATAGCCATGAAGGAGCCATGTAACTATGAGGCTCGCGCCAACTTGATGTGGACATCGTCTTGGGCAATCAATGGATTTATCGACGGTGGCAAGCAACAGGCTTGGAGTTGCCACCCGATGGAACACGAGGTGTCGGCTTACTATGACATTACCCATGGTTTGGGACTTGCTATTATCACACCACGCTGGATGGAGTATTGCCTCGACGAGAATACGGTAAGCAAGTATGTGCAATTTGGCGTGAATGTCTTTGGCATAGATGCCAATCAGCCCGCAATGGATATCGCTCACCAGGCTATAGAAAAGGTAAAAGAATTCCTTTTTGGAACACTGGGCCTGACCAGCACCTTTACGGCTCTTGGCATCAATGACGAGTACATACCTACCATGGCGCGTAAAGCATGCAGGGGTGGGGTATTGCCTGGTTTTGTCTCTCTCAATCAGAATGATATCGAAGTCATCTTCCGCAACTGCCTCTAGAGTGCACAGCAACACCAGTACATGATTTAGACAGCTTCAAGCCAAAGCGAGGTTTGAAGCTGTCCTTTTGTTTGAGTCGCTGAAAATCAATCCACATCGACGGTAGAATATTGAGTGGCTTGAGATGGTACTGAAATATGTGTAATTATTTCAGTAATTATGGTAATAGTTGTTATGGGTTTTCATGGTAATTTTGCATTTGAGATTTAATTATTATGGACAATGAAATCGTTTATAAAGATATCAATAATCATTTTATCAATATTAACACCATCATTTTATACTAACGCTATGGATATTATGAGTGTTACCCGACAGCATCTCTCTACCATTGCCGCTCTTGAGGCAAAAGGGGATTTGGATCATCTTGAATTGGCAATAAACGAAGGACTTGACAACGGATTGACGGTCAATCAGATCAAGGAAGCGCTTTCACAGTTGTATGCATATACCGGCTTCCCGCGTTCGCTCAATGCGCTGGGTGTTCTTCAGCGCGTGGTGACAGATCGTGAACTACAAAGCAAAACTACCATCGTAGGCCCTGATGCCGATGCCTTGCCTGCTGACTATGATGCTTTGAAACAGGGCACTCAAGTGCAAACTCGCCTCACAGGACAGCCCTTCAATTATGATTTTGCGCCGCAAACCGATTATTATCTCAAAGCGCATTTGTTTGGTGACATATTTGCACGCAACACACTGACCGAAGCCGAACGCGAAATAGTGACAGTGAGTGCAATCGCTGCCCTCGAAGGGTGTGAACCTCAACTGATTGCCCATGTAAAGGGTGCCCGTAATATGGGTGTGACCGATGATGAGTTACATGCCATTCCTCAGGTTCTTGAGAATACAGTGGGTGCGGTTGAGGCATGGCGTGCTCGCAAAGCACTCGCTGCTGTATTTGGCGAGCAAGAACCTCAAGGCAGGCCTGTGAATGGCATCTGGCCACGTGGAGACTTCAATGCCGACTATGCCCAGTACTTCATTGGCAATAGCTATATCGCTCCGTTGGATACCCAGAATGGAGGCCCGGTCAATGTGACCTTTGAACCTGGTTGTCGCAACAATTGGCACATTCATCACAAGGCAGTGCAAGTGCTCATCTGTGTGGATGGACGTGGTTGGTATCAGGAATGGGGTAAATCTCCAGTCGAACTGAAGCCTGGTGTAGTTATCGCTATTCCCGAGGGTGTGAAGCATTGGCACGGTGCCGCGCGCGACTCCTGGTTCCAGCACATTACCTACATGACCAACGTCGAGTCAGACTCCAAAACCGATTGGTTAGAGCCTGTAGAAGATGACTTTTATAATAAATTACGTTGATTTTGCTGAAATTTTAGCCATTTTTTTCTCTATTTCAAAAAATGGTTGTATATTTGCAGTGAAAATAAAAAGAAATAATTCTAGCATGTATTTGCATGTATGTGAATAAGATACTCTTTTCATAATTCATAAAACTATTTTCAACTTTTGCATCAATTCTATTCAAGTTAAAAGTTAATAAATTTGGAGAAATGTTATTTGCAAGAAAGTCCACCACGCGTGAGCGCAGTGGGCTTTTTTTTGAGTATCTGTCGGCACTCTTTTATTGATGGCGCTCCATTAGTTAATGTGTTGGGTTAGAAGGGCTCAGCTGACAAAAGGTAGGGAGTGCGGGCGTGGTCGCAGACCACAGCAAGGCCGCTGGCCTTGTCGAGGTCTTCGACCTCATAGTCCCCACCTTTTATCGGGTGAGCCGTTAGAAGCCTGTCAATCATGATTGTGACATCTAGGATAGTGGCATCGCCATCATAATCCAAATCGGCTGCACGTTCATTGAAATAACCCTCGTTGGCACCGAGCAGGTGGTCAATAAATAAGGTTAAGTCAAGAATATTGAATTCACCATCACCATTCACATCTCCACTGCCTGATCCTTGTTGTTTCAGGAGCGTCTGTAATCCAGCCATTGCATTGATCTTGCCATTGGCGCCGAAGTGGGATTTCATGCTGCCATTGGTAAAAGAATCTTGAATGCTTGTAGTGCTGATTAGATTCTTGATGTCTGATACCGATAATGTCGGGTCGACCTGGAGCCACAGCGCAATGATGCCAGCAACAGTGGGCGCTGCCATCGATGTCCCGCTCAAGATGCACCAGCAACTGCCATCATCGGTTCTCATGACTGTCGCAGTGCTGTTAGCAGCATAGTTGTTATACCTGTTGCCTGCAGCTATGACATAATATCCAGGGGCGCAGACGGTGGGTAATGCTTTACCGGTCGGGCCAACGCCTTCTGCTTGATAGCTGGAAAAATTGGTTATTTGTCCAATAACAGCACTATTGTCGGTTATTATCCTATTCTGGATGAGTGAATAGTAACTGTTGCGTGCAATGTAGGCCCCGGCCGAGATGATGGAATCGTGGACGGCATAAGTGCCAATAGAACAGTCACTATTGGACGCGGTATAGCCGTTCAGGGTCTCTCCATTCATTGCACTGACTGACTTGTTGTACGACCCGAACCGTCCTGATCCATTCAGTACCCAGGCATCTATATCGCTCTCTTTGCGCGGATAGATGGTCACTCCGAGCGCATAGCGGCTCTTGATGGCCCCGTTAACCGTTGTATAGCTCTTGCTAATCAGGTTTTGAACCGATAACGTCAAGCGGTATTTCTTGCCGTCTGAGGATGTGCCTACATCTCCTTGGATAAAACCCGCACTACCTCCATTGGTATAGATACCGTAGTAATTTCCGAGTTGTGAGGCATCGATTGTCACGTCGGCTGCGGTTTTTTCCGATTCCCAAACAATCTGATTATTGACTACATCTAGAATGTGGATTGAATAATCCATTCTTGTCCAATTTGCCCTCGACCAGATCTCAGACTGGAAGTTCTCGTAGTAATATGTCGAATCGTAGGCTGCTGTCCCGTTTTTATACTTGAACAACAGGTTGATGGGGCTTGTGGGAGACGCTACCTTGTGGGCATAGGTCGGCCTGTTGCCGTTATTACCCGCAGCTATCACAAAAATACGACCGGGTCCCGTATTTTGTCTGATGATTCGTGACAGATAATCGGTGCCGTCATGTGAGCCACTACTTGTGCTGACACTCAAACTGATAACACAGGGCTTGTTCACACTGTCGGCATAGCAGTTGATATAACGAATACAATTAGCGACCTCAACTATTGACAGGTTACTTTCAAAAACACTCACTGCACACAGTACAAGATCCGCTCCGGGAGCCATGCCTCCGTATCCGTTGACATGAGAGCCTGCAGCGATGCTCGCGGTATGGGAACCGTGGGCAGTGTTCGAGTCATCGGTATCTAGTGACACGATTTCATTCCCCATGAAAACGGAGCCTGATAAGACCGAGCCTTTTACCTTGGCTGGATGACCTGTGGTGTCTCTTGTGTCATACACTCTAACGATTCTCGATTGGCCAGGGTGATTGGAACTCATAAATGCAAGGTGCTGATAATCAAAGCCCTTGTCAATGATTCCGACAATAACACCCGATCCATCGTAATTCTTGGGCAGGCCGTAGTTTATACCGTTCTGTACCTGATTGACAAAGGTGGCATTCATCGTACTGTCGGTGCATAACTCGGCCTTAGGGCTTACTTCTATGTCACTGACGCCTTGAATGTGGGAAACCTGTATTAACTGATGAACGGGAATTTGTGCCGTGATAAAACCATCAAAGATGCAATTGATATTTACGCCATGGTTCCGCAACTCCTCTAAGGTGTTTTCGTTGTCTATGGCGACAAAGGCATCAACCACCTCCTGTCCGTTCATTTCATAGGGCGGAGCAAATCGTGAAATACATGACATGTAATCACCTCGCTGGCGCTCGTTTAAGAATTGTCTAACGGTCGAAGGAATAACAGATTGAGCCTGCATAGTGATGATGGTCAAGACCAAAATCAGTAAACTGGTAGCTCTTGTCTTCTTGTTCATTATGTCAAAAACAGTTGGTGTGAATATCTTAATAAGAAGTACGTTAACACATAAATTATTCAAGCAACAGATCAATCAAAGCAGAAACATCGCTGATACTGATTCTCCCGTCTTGGTTAAGGTCTGCCGCATCAATATTAATGACAACATCTTCGCTTGTCATGCCTAGCATGTGATCAATCAATGCCGAGACATCACGAATGCTTAGAATACCATCATTATTTACATCACCAAGCAGAACTTCTTCTGGCATTTGGCTGAGGATCAGCCTTGCTCCTGCCATGGCATCTATTTTTCCATTTGGTCCGAAATGGAAGCCGCTTTCAGGGCTCAAAGTGAAGTTGTCCTTGATGGCGCTTTGGGCAATGATATCTTTGATTTCTTTGGGACCTAGATTGGGGTTAATCTGCAGCCATTGCGCAATGATACCGGCTACAGCGGGGGCCGCCATCGATGTGCCGCTCATGGCTCCCCAGAAATCATCTCCTTCTTTCATCACAACGGTTGGGCTGGCTTCGTGTACTTTGCTTGCATAGTGATTATATGCAGCAACTACATTGTAGGCTGGAGCTGTGATTGTGGGCAGAGCCTCTCCTGTTGGACCGCAACCTGAGCGTTGGAAACTGGTGAAATAGGCATAATTGTTAAGCCACTCGGGAGGAGTGACATTAGGTGATCCTGTCATGCAACGGTATCCGGCACGGGCTACATATCCGCCAACTGAGATGACGGAATCGTTGGCGGCAATTGAATTAATTGAACACTCATTACTCGGTGTAGCGTAGTAATTGTCAATGGCCTCGGCAATCGTATCTCCATCAGCTGTGATCCTATCAATATATACAGTCTGGTTAAATGGCGTGATACATCCCGACGAGGTACTTACCCACGAGTCGAGATAACAACTGTCGGCTTGATTGGAATACAAGACAGAAGGCGGAAAAATCGAGACGCCAAACTGATATCGGCTGATCGTTTTTCCTGATTCGTGATAGTAATACGATTTACATTTTAAATTATTTATTTTGCTGGTGACTTCAAATTTCCTGTGATACGTATTTAGGATAATGTTTCCATCGATAAATCCAGCTGCAGTTGGATTCAATGGTTCGAAATAATCACTGAAGTCTGAGGAATATATGGTCTTGGACGAAGAGAAAAAATCAGATTTCCAAACAATCTTTCCTGTTTCCTTGTCAAGGATGTGATATTGGAAGACGGGGTGGTCACCTCTGCTACGCACCCATGTGTCAATCCAGGTATAGTCATAGCTGTATGAATCATCAGCATTGTCATCATGATTTCCGATAAGAAAACTGTATGGCTTCTCGGGTGTGGCTGGTCCGTGGGCATATAAATCGGTTTTTCCATTATTGCCCGCAGCTACGACAAAGATATGACCGGGACCTGTGTTCTGGGCAATTGCCTTCGAAATCTTGTCATTGCCATCATGAGCTCCGTCTCTTGTGCTCACACTTAGGCTAACGACACATGGTTTGCCCACACTGTCTGCATAAGTATATAGATACTTGATGAAGTTAACTATCTCTGTCGACGAGAGAGTCATGGTCATTGACCTAGAGGAACAAAGTACAATCTCAGCACCAGGTGCCATGCCGCCATACCCATTGACGTGCATTCCTGCGGCAATGCTGGCGGTGTGTGTGCCATGAGTATTGATGTCATAAATAGATTGAATATCCGTGGTCATTGTGTCTATTTGTTCGTTCATGAAGACTGACCCTGGAAGAGTGTTGGTCCCGATAATTACAGGGTGGCCAGTTGTGTTGGTATAACTGTATACCCTTGAGATGCGTGTTTGGCTATGGTCATCTGCCTTTCGGAATGCCAAGTGCTGGTAATCAAAGCCCGAGTCAATGATTCCGACGATAACGCCAGTGCCGTCATAGCCTTTGGGCAAGTCATAATTTCCGCCGTCGATAACTTGTCCTGCGTGGGTGACCCTTAAGGTAGTATCAGTACACAAGTCAAGCATCTTGCTTAACTCTACATCAATCACACCAGGCAAGTGACACACTTTTTCCAATCGGTTAACAGGTATCTGCGCGGTAATAAAACCATCAAACTCGCAATTAATAATCACACCCTGGGCCTTAAGTGTAGTGATGACCTCACGGCTCTCGATGTCGATAAACGCATCGATCATCTCTTGGCCATTCTTTACATAGGGCGGTGCTATTCTGGATCCTTTTTGTCGAGGTGCATCTAGCTGCCTCTCTTGAAGGAACTGATTTACAGTAATCGGCAGAATGCTTTCAGCTTGCATACTGAAGATAACCAAAAATAAAATCAGCAGGTTGATTAAAGAATACTTTTTCATTGTTATAGTGGTCGATTAATTTGAATACAAACTATGATGTGAATAGTATGAATTAAAAACAGGCTAAGAGAAAAAATGCATAGTGATGAACTCTTTATTTTGTGCAATGGTTGCTATGGCTATTAGCTTTTTCCTCATCGCCTGTGTGGTATGCGTGTTTGTCCTCTATGA
>Ga0247611_10009706_pt1 | contig 11490 bp, 7 predicted proteins | sample 177DNAGHGhighgp2_FD_192422 | JGI IMG/M metagenome (GOLD analysis project Ga0247611, IMG submission 192422) | Sheep rumen microbial communities from Palmerston North, Manawatu-Wanganui, New Zealand - 1770 DNA GHGhigh gp2 | ecosystem: Host-associated > Mammals > Digestive system > Stomach > Rumen ... | reverse complement strand
TTAACAAATTAGAATATGTAATTAGGTCAACTATCTCATTATTTGTTTTTAGACCAATATAGCTAAAAATAGTTGCTATAACAAGATTAAAAAAAGGTCCTGCAATTGCAACATATATGTTTTTTAATTCTACCAAAGTTGCCTTTTTAATTTTTATTTCACAATCCTCTACTTTGGGTATAAGTTGTAAATTAAAACCAAATGGCATTATCTTTATAACTTGTGGTTTAAAGCCTAAAAGTAAGCCAACTAGTAGATGTGCTAATTCATGAAGGAATGCAAATCCTAAAACAAGTAAATATATTTTTATTTGTTTTGTAAAATAAAATAAAACCAAAAAAAATAAGATTTTTAAATCTATTCTAATTCTCATAATTAGCTACATTCCTTTCAATTGCACAAAATCGGATTAAATCCCTCTCTATTTTGTGATTATTCCTCTATAAATCTAAAACTAATTGAGGATCAACTCTTCTTCCATCTTTTCTAATTTCAAAATGCAAATGAGGCCCTGTGGAATTTCCAGTTGAGCCAACTTCAGCAATTTCTTGCCCTTGCTTTACTGTATCTCCTTCTTTTAAATAGAGCTTTTTGCAATGAGCATAAACAATAATTACATCTTTTATTTGAATTTGATAATGATTTCCATAGTCACCTTCTGATGATGCCATAATCACCTTTCCATCTGTTGCAGACTTTATTTTAGTACCTTCATTTACAGCAATATCAACTCCTGTATGATATTTAGGAACAGTGCTTGTTGTAGGATTTCTCCATCCAAACTTAGAACTAATTTTCCCTTTTATCGGAGCAATAAAATTAATATTCTTCTTTATATCTATTGCATCTTTTTCCATTAATTCCTGTTCAGTAAGCTCTTTCTCCTTCTTTTTACTTACATTTTTGTTTTCATTTGCATTTTGAGTATTACCAATATTTTCAACATTTTCAGTACTCTCCGTTGCACCTCCTATATTTTCATCTTCTTTTGTTTCATTTTCATTATTTTTCTCTTTATTGCTATCTTCATTCTTTTCATCCTCTATTATATTTTCATCACTTATGTTTTCAGAACCTTCATTATCTGAATCTTTTTCATCATCTTCAAAAAAACTTAATACAAAATTTTTCACTTTTGAATATATCTGAGGAGAATTAATTTTATCCGTAAAAAACGTATTTACAGAATTTCTAAACTCTTCAGAAAATATGTATTCTCTATTGGTAACTGCATAAAAAATCACATAAATAGAAAGACATACAAAAATCTGAATTAATAATCTTTTTACATTTCTTTTTTTACTTATATTCTTTGGTTTTGAATTAATCGTTGAAGATTTAACATATACTCCATTTCTTCTATTATAAATATCCTCAGCTCTTCTAATTCTTTCTTCAACAGACATTGCTCTTTCCATATACTCTCCTCTCTTTTTGGGACGGAGGAAAAAAGTAACCTTCTATTCTAAAATGCGAGTAACTCTCCTCCCAAAAAATTCCTAAATACTTGTACATCTTTTTAATATATATTCTTTGCAAAATCATTTATGCTAATATAATTTTTTAAAAATTATGTTCATGCTTCTGCTCAAAAATATTTAAATAATATTTTTTTCAAATCAATAAAAGGCTAAAATATCGGCAAAACCTTGACAAATACTGATAAACGTGGTATTTTAGATATAAATTAGAAAGAGATTTTTCACAAAAATTTAGGTTACTTTTTTCCTTCGTCCCAAAAAGTAACCTCAGAAAGGATAAAAAAATGGTTTTAGGAATAATTGCAGAATATAACCCGTTTCATAATGGGCATTTGTATCATCTATTAAAATCAAAAGAAGCAGTAAAAGCTGATTCAGTAATTGCAGTTATTGGTGGAAACTTCACACAAAGAGGTGAGCCTTCGCTTTTTGATAAATGGTGTAAAGCTGAAATGGCTATTAAAAATGGAGCTGACTTAGTTATTGAGCTTCCTGTACTTTACTCAATCTCTAGCGCTGAAAATTTTGCTGATGGAGCAGTTAAAATCTTAAATTCCTTAAAAATAGTTGATTGTATTTCATTTGGAACAGAAGCAGAAGATTTGAATAAACTAAATATTATTGCAAATACTTTATTTAAAGAGCCCAAAGAATATAAAGATATGCTTTCTTTATTTTTAAAAGATGGAACATCTTACCCTAAAGCAAGAGAACAAGCTCTAATCAATTACTTAAAAGACCCAACTTTTGCCACAATACTTTCTTCTCCTAATAATATTTTAGGAATAGAATATTTAAAAGCTCTAAAAAAATATGCTTCAGATATTAGACCAATAAATTTTAAAAGAGTTGATAATGGGTATTTAAGCTTAGATTATGCTAGTGAGTTTGCTAGCGCAACAGCTGTAAGGAATCTGGTTTATAGTAATCGTATGCGAGATGTAAAAACATACATTCCTCCTGCAAGTTTTACAATCCTTTCTGAAGAGCTAAAAAATGGGCATTATGTTAAAGATTTATCACGATTTGAAAATATTATTATTTATAATTTGAGAAATATGTCTGAAGAAGAAATTGCAAATTTACCAGATGTATCAGAAGGATTAGAATATCTTCTAAAAAAAGCCGTAAACTCATGTAATACTATTTGGGATCTCATCAATATAGTTCGTTCAAAAAGATATACAGAAACAAGAATTAAAAGAATTCTTCTATATAGCTTACTAAAAATCACAAAAAAAGATATGGCAGTTTCTAAAAAAACAACTCCATATATTCGTGTTCTAGGCTGTAATGAAAAGGGCAAAAATTTAATATCTCAAATTAATAAAGCAAATCCGAAGCTTAATATTATTACTTCTGTAAAAAAATTTGAAGATGTTAATTTAAATAAAAATTTAAAAATAATGCTAGATAAAGATATTCTAGCAACTAATATTTACACTTTGGGTTATAGTCATGACTCTAAGGCAAATTTAGATTATACAAAAAAAATGGTAAATTAATTTTTACCATTTTTTGTTGTATTGGAAATAATATTTGCAAAAAATTTTTTTATTTTTTCTATATAATTTACAAATTTGCTATATACTGTTTGACGTCTTTCCTTCATTTTACCATCCACAAAATCTAACCTAACATCTAAAAACTCTTCAATTTGCTCAAGTTCGTATCCAGGTATATCTTTCCATCTTTGTTTCTCTTTCTCAAAACTTTCCTCAGGAATACTTGCTTTAAAATTTTTAAATTCTTTTAAAATATTTTCTTTTGAAAAAATATCTTTTCTTAAATCAAACCATCTTGAAGAAACTTCATTTGGCATAGTTTTTATCATTCTTAAAAATAGATTATTTGTTGAATGGTCTGCAATTTCATCTTCTGGAAGAATCTTATAAGATTTATTTAACGTACCATCTGTCCATGTTCCCCAAGTACTGTCTAAATCATATAAACACGGATACCAAGTTTTTCCATTATCATACGTTAGCAGCATCATATTTTTTCCAGTGTTGTCTATTCCTTCTACTAAATATATCATAGTTAAATAATTCAAAGTTGCATCCTTATTTAGATAATTGTTAAAATCCCTAACAAATTCTTCATCAGAGCTATTGTTTATAAAATTTACCAGCCTGTTGAAATTAGTTACCGTTTCTTTATTGGTCGTCCCTGCTTCTACTTCCCAACCTGTTCCATCAAATCCATCTAAATACTTTTTAAAATTGACATAGTCTGTATACCATCCACCTTCTAAAACAAGATGCTCTGGATTATCTTTGTCAATTCCAAACATCCACTCGTCTTTTGGAATATTCCATGTATATAATCCTAAAAATTCATTATTTATATATACTTCAACTGGAAATCCATCAATAGATCCATGATTTGGTAAATCATTTAATACCCCATATTTTTCTTGAACTTTTCCTGCAAGCCTTGCAGATACTATATTTCGTGAATGAGTTTTGTCTATCCAATTTGCCTTTAAATTGTATTTACTTTGCTCTCCCCAACCTTTTTGCATATCAACTTTTGACTTTTTTTCATAAGAATCATCTTCATAAAAATTAATTGTGTAATTCTTTTTCTCATAAACTAAACTTGACGAGCCTTGAACTTTTATTTTTGTATATTTCTCAAAATTTACGTCATCGCTTTTATATTTAAGCAAAATATTTCTTTCTTCCTTTTTATCATTCATATTAGCTATATTACCTTCAATATACACCTTTGGAATTTCTGAACATTTACTTTTTGTACAAATTAAAAACATAATAAAAAAGGATAGAAATATTATAAAATAAATTTTTTTCTTCATAATTTTTCACCCTTTTTATTATTTACACTTTTAATTATATTATCACAAATATTTTTAACAAATTTATGCATTTTTCTACTATAAATTATTATTTTAATATAATTTAAAACTTTCTTTTCTATAATATTATAATTTTATACTAAATTTTGTAACTGGTCTTTTTTTTCATTGTATGTTGAGGTTTGATTACATTCCATTTTTTGCTATTATCAAATCAAAAAAGTATAATTATAACATAAACAGTGTTTAAATTTTATTTTGATGTATTTTGGAAACATTATTATATATCCTTTCTTGTCTCTTGTTTGGTTTTTAGGTTTAGTTATAAATTTTTTTATAAAATTATAATGTTTACTTAGTAGCTATGTTTTTGCCCATCCTCTAAAACCATTTTCTATACAAACAAATTATATATTCCTTTATAAGCTTTAATATATACATTATTGGTTAAAACCTCTATTTACTCAATTTTTCCAAAATTTCAATTTCTTGCTTTAAATTCTCTTCTTTTATTTGTTCATTTTCACTTACAATGTATTGTTTAATAGTATTGAATACATTTTTGTATGTATCACTTACTTTAAGCTTTACAGAAGTTCTTTCGTTTCTTCCAAGCATAACACGTATATCATCTTCTGAATAATTAAAATCCATAATTCCTATAGATGGTATAATTACAAATCTTTGCTCTCCTGTCCTTTCATACATTATCCAATTTTTTATTGCATTAGCATATCTTGTAAGAACAATAGCCTTTCTTATTCCTGAATTGTCATAATGTTCTTCTTGTTCAGCAAAAACAACATCTTCAGAATTACTAAATTCTTTTCCATCTCTATCTTTATATGATACACTTAAATTCAAATTTCCACTTGTTTTTTCATTCTTCTTTACCAATCTAAGTAAAATTATTCCTCCTTTTACTTCTCCATTTGATGTAGTTTTTGATGGAAATAAAGTATTAACTTTCATTATATTTCCATTTTCTTTATTTGCTTTATCTGACCCATAAATATTTGCTATTTCATAATCTTCTGATTTTAAATTTAATTGTAAATCAAATACAAGAGGAGTTACCATATATTCAAATTCTTCTCCCATTCTGTTTTTAAACTCTTTTGAGTTATGTACAGAATAATAATTAGCACCCTCAACATCAGAAATAGCTTCTGTAAGTTCAGTATTAAAGTCTACTCCAACACCTATAAATGAAGTATAAACTCCTTTTTCTGCATTTTCTTTTACATATTTCATTAATCCTTCATCTTCTGTTTGTCCGTAATTTGGCATTGCATCTGTTATTACAATAATCCTATTTTCATATTCATAAGAATTTGCATTTAAGTACTCTTTAAATAATTCAGTAGCTTTTGTATATCCTGCTTCGAAATTCGTTCCACCATTTGCTCCTATTTCTAAAATATGGTTTTTAATAGCATCCATATCTGTTTCTCCAACTAAAGATATAGGTTTTCCAAGATAAGCTTGGTTATCAAATAGCACCATTCCAAATCTGTCATCATTTTTTAGTTGATCTATTAGTATATTTACAGATTCATTTGCAATTTGCATTTTAGATTTATTGTCATCTTCAGTGTTATCCTTTTTTCGTGTTCCTGTAAATTGATCATAATAATATGAGTTAAAGCTTGAACTCATTGAACCTGATATATCTAATACAACAACTAAATTCAATTTTTTTCTAGCAAAATCACTTTGTTTTATATTTGAATTAAGACCAACCGTCATATATAATTCGTTTTTCTCTGATATTGGGTCTTTTGAAACAGCAGTTGAATATGATGGAGAAAATAATTCTTTAGATTCTTTTTTAGCTCCTGTATCAAATGTATAATCATAAAATAAGCCATTATAGGTAATATCTGTTGTAATAGGAAAATATCCATTTTTTATATTTTCTCTAAAGTTATTTATATCTTTTGCACCACCTGTTGAAAATCCTATTGTTCCGCTATTTATAGATTCTGATGAAACTGCGCTATCCATAGCAGTAGCTCCTGTTATTGAATCTGCTGAAAAGCTTTTTTGTATTCCATTATAATTATCAGAAACTTGTTTTCTATCATACTCCCAATTATCTATTTTTGTAAATGGTGTTTGACCTTTACCTTTTAAATTAACAACTAATGTTGAAACAATAACTATAATTAAAATAATTACACTTAATGACAATATAATTCCAAATTTAAGACTAATCTTTATTGGTTTCTCTTCCATATATTTCTCCCCTTTTTTTTAAATCTTATTAAAATACAAACTCAAATAAAATTTCAGTATTATTTTATAATTTTTCAATTTCAGCTCTTGCTAATTCATCACATCTATTATTTAATTCGACATCACTATGTCCTTTTACCTTATTAAATTTAACTTTATGTTTTTTTGTTAAATCGTATATTTCTTGCCATATTTCTTTATTCTTAACCTCTTTACCATCTGCTGTTTTCCAGCCTTTTTTTATCCAATTATATATCCAGCCTTGATTAAATGCATTTACAGAATATGCACTATCACTATAAAGCTCCACTTCGCACTCTACCTTTAATGCCTTAAGAGCTTCTAAAATTGCAGTTAACTCCATAATATTGTTTGTTGTTTCTTTACTTCCTCCAGAAATCTCTTTTTTATGTTCTCCATATATTAATACTGCTGACCAACCACCTGGCCCGGGATTTCCGGAGCAAGCTCCATCAGTATAAATTATAACCTTTTGCATATTGTCTCCTTTTTATGCCAAAAGAGACGGGGAATTTGGCAACTTTTTTGTCAAATAGCCCTGCCCCTTTTAAAAGCTTTATTTGCTTTGGCAAATTATTTTTCTAACCATTTTACTAAATCTAAATTAGCACTATCTAAAAGCATTTCATTTTGTGGCATTACTCTAAATGTATAGCCATAATTTCCACCTGTTTGTAATTTTATTTTTGCAGAATAATGATATCTTCTATACTCTTCTTCTTCTGAAACAAGGTTCATAGGAATAACTAAGACATCATCAACAGTTCCATTATCTGAAACTCTTCCACAATAAACTTGAACTTGTATATCTTCTTTGTTTAAATTTGGAAGTGTTACATTGCAACGAACTTCTATTGAATCTCCTGCATCTATATTTACATTTTCAGGATTATCTTCTTGTTCAATTGTGATATTATTCCAGTTCGTATATACACCCTTTTTCCAAGATGTAAATTCTACTGCTCTTTCTAGAATATTAAAATATTCATTTGTAAGCTTTATAAGTGGTATATATAGTTTGTTGGTATAGTCCACCAACATTCTTGAAGTACTATATTTTCCTCCTGTTGTGATAATAGAATTTTTCATTGTTTCAACCCATCTGTCTGAAATTCCTTTATCATTTCTATCATAAAACATTGGAATTATTTTGTTTTCTAAAGTTCTATAAATACTTTCACTATCTGCAATATCTTGCTCTTGATACGAAGAAAATTCCTTATTTGTTCCTATATTCCATCCATTTGTTTGATCATATCCTTCGGCCCACCAACCATCAAGCACACTAAAGTTTATAACACCATTTACTGAAGCCTTTTGTCCACTTGTTCCTGATGCCTCCATTGGACGTCTTGGTGTGTTTAACCATACATCTACACCACTTACTAAGTATCTAGACATTGCTATATTATAATTTTCTAGTAAGAAAATTTTTCCCTTAAATTGTGGCTTCATAGAAAGCTCATGAATGTATTTAATTAAATCTTGTCCAGGTCTATCTGCTGGATGTGCTTTTCCTGCAAATACAAGTTTTACAGGTCTTTCTGAATCATTTAATATCTGAGTAATTCTTTCTAAATCATTAAAAATTAAAGTTGCTCTTTTATAGGTTGCAAATCTTCTTGCAAAACCGATAATTAAATCATTTGGGTCTAGTCCAGATACTATTTCTCTAACTTCCTCGTAGCTGACTCCTGAGCGTCTTAGTCTATTTATAGTGTTTTCCTTGATTATTTCTATTAATTTTTGTTTTCTTTCTAAATGCACTTGCCACAATTTATTATTTGGAATGTTTTTAACTCTTTTCCATGTTTCGTCAAGATAAATTTTGTCTTGCCAATAAGGAGTTGTTGGTGTAGTTAAATACTCATTAAACATATCCTTTAATTTAGGAGCAAGCCATGAACATGTATGAATACCATTTGTAACATATGTTATTGGTGATTCATTTGCTGCAATATTTGGCCAAACTTCACCAAATAGCTCTTTTGAAACTTCTCCATGAAGCTTACTTACACCATTTTTCTTTCCTGCAATCTTCAATGCTAATATTCCCATATTAAAAGTTGGTTCTAAATTTTCTGTTGGTTTCATTCCAAGTCTTAAAAATGTTTCTCTGTCTGTTCCTAAATATTCCCAGAAATTTTTAAAATATTTTTCTATTAAATCTATAGGGAAAATATCATTTCCTGCTGGAACTGGTGTGTGTGTTGTAAATACCGTTTTTGCACTTACTATATCTTTTGCCACATCAAAAGAAACTTGTTTTTCTTCTACTGTATTTTTCATTAATTCGAATGTTAAAAATGCTGAATGTCCTTCGTTCATATGATAAATTGTCGGATTTAATCCTAATACCTTTAATAGTTCAACTCCTGACATACCAAGAACAATTTCTTGTCTTATTCTCATTTCTTGGTCTCCACCATAAAGCCTTAAAGTAACATCTCTATCTTCTGGGTTGTTGTTATCTATATCTGAATCTAATAAATATAGTTTTACTCTTCCTATATTTATCTGCCAAACTTTTAGATATAATCTTCTCTTTGGAAATTTTACATAAATAATTAAATCCTCACCTTTTTCATTTTTTACTGGATTTATAGGTAAATTTTCCAAATCTATATCTTGGTATTCTGATTCTTGTACACCATATCCTTCTATTTTTTGATTAAAATAGCCATTTTTGTATAGTAAACCTACTCCAACTAATGGAACTCCCATATCACTTGCAGATTTTAGATGATCTCCAGATAGAATTCCAAGTCCTCCTGAATAGATAGGAATTGTCTCGTCTAATCCATATTCAGCTGAAAAATATGCTATTAAATCATTTTTATTTTCAGGATAATTTTTATTAAACCATGTATCTTTACTTGTCATATAATCATCAAAGTTCTTTACTACTTTGTTATATTCTTTAACAAATTTCTCATCATTTGCTGCTCTTTCAATTCTTTCTTGAGATACTCTTCTTAAGAATTTGATAGGATTCTTATCTACTGTTTCCCATAAATCATTGTCTATGCTCTTGAATAACTTTAAATATTCAGAGTTCCAACTCCACCATAAATTGTTTGCTATCTCTTGTAATCTGTTAATATTTTTTGGTAGTTGTGGATTTACTGTAATTTTATTAAATACGTACATTTTTTTGTTCCTCCTTAGTATCTTCTTATACAATTTATATTATCACCCAAAATACTTTTTTTGTCAATAAAAAAATAAAATTTTTGTCTGATTTTTTTGTTTTGTTCTGACTAGAAAATTTACATAGAAAAATTTCGCATAAAACTTGCTTTTTTACTTATAATTTTGTATAATATTCACATAATTGTAATGTAGATATAGTTTATTAAACTATATCATAATTAGGAGGAAGCTTATGGAAAATATGTCAGTAAAAAAATTACACAAAGATTTTTCAAAATTAGAAAACAAAGAAATAACAATAGAAGGATGGATCAAAAACCTTAGAGATTCAAAAACCTTTGGTTTTATTGAATTAAATGATGGGACATTTTTCAAAAATATCCAAATTGTAATTTCTGACAAATTAAATAATTTCAAAGAAGTGGCTAAACTTTCAATTTATTCAACTATAAAAGCTACCGGAACTTTAGTAGTAACAGAAAATGCTAAACAGCCTTTTGAAATACAAGCAACAAGTGTTGAAATATTAAGCGAATGTGATAGAGATTATCCATTACAAAATAAAAGACACACTATGGAATATTTAAGAACTATTGCACATCTTCGTCCACGTGCTAACACATTTCAAGCAGTATTTAGAATTAGAAGTGTTTCAGCATTTGCAATTCATGAGTATTTCCAAAAAAATGGATATTTATATGTTCATACACCTATAATTACATGTGCAGATTGTGAAGGTTCAGCAGAAATGTTTAAGCTTACAACAATGGATTTAAGAAAAGAACTTCCTAAAAATAAAGATGGCGAAACAGATTTTTCTAATGATTTATTTGGAAAAGAAACATATATAACAGGTTCTGGACAGCTTCATGGAGAAACATTTGCTTCAGCTTTCGGAAAAATATATACTTTTGGACCAACACTTCGTTCAGAAAATTCAAATACAAAAACTCATGCAAACGAATTTTGGATGATTGAACCTGAAATTTCATTTTGTGATTTAGATGAATTAATGGATATTGAAGAGGATTGTTTAAAATATATAGTAAAAAAGGTTTTGGAGCAATGTCCTGAAGAAATAGATTTCTGTGATAAGTTTATAGAAAAAGGCTTAAAAGAAAAACTTACAAAATTACTAGATTCAGAATTTGTTAGAATAGACCACAAAGAAGCAATTGATATTCTAAAAAAAGCAAACAGAAAATGGGAATTTGAGCCAGACTATGAAGAAGATTTAGCAAAAGAACATGAAAAATATATTACAGAATATTTCAATGGTCCTGTATTTGTTAAAAATTGGCCAAAAGATATAAAGTCATATTACATGAAATTAAATGAAGACGGAAAAACAGTTGCGGCAGTTGACTTAGAAGTTCCAGGTTCTGGTGAAATAATGGGAGGCTCTCAAAGAGAAGATGACTATAACAAACTTCTAGCACGAATAAAAGAAAAAAATATGGACGCAAGCCAAATTCAATGGTATCTTGACCTTCGTAGATATGGCTCAAATGTACATTCAGGCTTTGGGCTTGGTTTTGAAAGACTATTGATGTATATTACAGGAATAGAAAACATTAGAGATGTTATTCCATTCCCAAGAACACCAAATAATTGTGATTTTTAAAAAAAGGGACGGTTCTTTTTTAAAAAAGAACCGTCCCTTTTTTTTAATGTCACCTTCTTATCACTAGTTTATCAAACTTCGAATTTATATATTTTTCAAGCTTTTCCATAAAAACCTCTGGCTTTATTTCTTTTCTTGCAACCATGCCAAGCCCT
>Ga0247611_10009705_pt1 | contig 11492 bp, 24 predicted proteins | sample 177DNAGHGhighgp2_FD_192422 | JGI IMG/M metagenome (GOLD analysis project Ga0247611, IMG submission 192422) | Sheep rumen microbial communities from Palmerston North, Manawatu-Wanganui, New Zealand - 1770 DNA GHGhigh gp2 | ecosystem: Host-associated > Mammals > Digestive system > Stomach > Rumen... | reverse complement strand
TATACCTGGACTACATATAATAAGTATCGTAAAAGAGGTAAAAATAAGCCTTTTGTATTTATAGATACAACTCCAAATGAGAATGGAATGTATGATGCTTATATATTTAATGCTCCTATGATTAAATAGATATCAGTAGTAGCAATATTTAAAGATCCAAGACAACTAGAAAATTATGCTTGTTGTTCTGACTTAGATGATGATAACTTCTCTGCTATTAATAATGAAATAAAAAAAAGACTTACAGAGAAAAAATTAAGATATTATAGATAGTTGGCTATGTAGCCTCAACCTAATGATCAATCTTATCAACCCTAATGGAAAAATTTGGATATGCAATGTTTTTAGCTAACCAACTATATGGGTTGGAAATGCTGCCTGATGATTTTGAGGAACTTGGACTGGTTGCTTGGAATAGAATAGGAAACAAAAGATAGCGCTTATATAGATATTGTGCTGACATAAATTGTTCTTCTAATACTATTGAACTTCCTTGCAATTGTGATGAAATAGAAGCTATAACATATGGATTCGAAGATTGGAATTTTGTATCTAATATGTATCCTCATGGAGATCCTTATTCATCATGGGCAGAAGATTACATAGAATCACGTAAAGCTTTTGAAAATCCATTATATATAAGTGGTAGATATGTAAAATATGAAAGAGTTGGAAATACACTATATTTAGATGGAAAATATAAAGGTAAAATTTTTATTCTTTATAGAGGAACTATCTTAGATGAAGATGGATTACCAGAATTGACTATAGAGGAAGCTAATGCAATAGCTACATTTTGTGCTTACTATACTAAATTTAAAGAAGCTATTAAATATACTAACAAAAATACTATGGAGATAGCCAAAATGTTAGAAAGAAAATGGCTTATAGAATGTTCATAGGCTAGAGTTCCTAGTCATTTATCATAGAATGAATGGAATGAAATATTAGATGCTAAAGTCAACTGGAATCGTAAAATATATAATAAATCTTATAAACCTTTACATTAATGTATTAGAAATCTTTACCAAATGGTAGTGTAGGAATATAGGTATTCCCAATTTCAGGTATGGAAAAGACATTGAAAACAAAAAGTGCGCTTGAGGCTGGATATGTTGAAGGTCACAGGTTCATTACAGATACCTTAGATGATGCTCATGTTGAAGGACATACCTTAGTTATAAACTGATGTACGCAACAGGTTATGCTTTTAATATGGACGAAATCTTCGAGAACTTTCCATATGATAAATTACTAGTAACATGTAATGACTGTAATATTGTAAATGGAGATTATCATAAAGATAAATTAGTTAAGCGCGTTTTTAAGGACGCGCTTAAACTAATACTTAATGATATTATAGATAATAATATTACATTTTAGTTACCTACAGGAAGTAGACATGCAGAAATACATGTTAATAACTATGAAGGTGATAAATTTATAGAAGCTAGAAAAAGAGGAAAATGGTTAGATGTTGATTTTTTAGCTTCTAATTTTACTGGAAATCAACTTGTACTAGAAATGCATGGAAAGAATGGAGGAGTAATAAGGCGTAAGCCTATTTATGTAGATAAAAGGCTTAAATAGAAGATTACAGATAATACTAACGAAGGAATACGTTATTGCTGATGCAAATCAAAACAATTTAGGACTATTATGAAGATGTTAAAAAACTTTGGCCTAGACTTCCTGAAAAAGATATAAGGCGAATTTTAAATTTTGGTTTTAAATCGTTATATTTACATAATAGTTATGGTGGTGATACATTCATAAAAGATAGAGACTTTTTATGTTATATAGGTTTCTTACGTAATAATTCAGTAAGTCATTTTCATTATTATATAAAGAAACTGATAATAAAGTTAAGAGTCCTCTATAAAAGAAGAAAGATTGAATGGGATGGATATTATTATTTCGCTTTAACAAATACTTAGTGGGATAATTATAATAAATAGAAAAAAGGAAGAGGCCGTCCACGTAAGTGGTTTAGTTATGGACAAGTAATGCTTTATAAGATAAAAGATGAATGTTCTTTAAGATAGTTTTCTAGTCGTTATATATTTAGAGTTCCTTATACTTCTGATATAGGAATGACTTCTTTTCATAGGGATTTTAAAAGTGATAAAGCAGAACTTATAACAATAAGAGAACCTCTTAAATTCGAGAATATTTTAGTCACTAATTATAAATATGATATATTGAATGAAAAAAGAAACAACTAATACGTTTAAAGATGGTATGGTAAAGGATTTACACCCACTTACTACTCCTAATAGCGTATTAACTGATGCTCTTAATGCTACTTTACTTACTTATAATGGAAATGAACTTATTCTTCAAAATGATATGGGTAACGTAGAAGTAGGCACAGCTAAATTACCTCCAGGATATGTACCTGTAGGTATGAAAGAGCATGGTGGAATAATCTATGTAGCTGCTTGGAATCCTGAGACCAAAAAAGGTTAGGTTGGATCTTTTCCTTCTCCAAGATAGCTATGGGAAGGAGAGGATTGGTCTGTTAATTCTGATGGTGTACCTATTGCTGAAGTAAGCTTTAATACTAGAGAATTTTATGTTGGAAATTTTATAACAACAGAGAATGTAAAAAAGGGATTATTTAACTTTTCAGATGGAACTTATAGAGAATTTCATCCAGGTGATAGATTTGCAATAGCACTAAATTAGGAAACTAATGATAGACTTAAAAGTTATGTAGATTCTGGAAAAATAGATATTTATATAGGAGTTGTAAGAAAGGACGGTTCTATAGAAATAATGCAAAAAGCATCTGATGGATGGTTCTTTCTCGTTGGAAACTCTAATTCTTATATAAATACTAAGCAATCTAAAGTATTTACAGCTTCTTCATCAGGAAGATTATTATTAATTGTAAATATTATTACTTTAGATTCATTTGATTTGATAAGAGAGTATTCATTAATCGATAATAATACTGTAAATGTAAGATTTACTGGAAAAGGCACTCTCGATGGAGAGACATATATGAGTACTTCTAGTAAATTTGATCTATATAATAGCGTAACAGATTCTTCTGGAGGAGTAATCAATTTAATAGGAAGTTCTGGTAAATAGACTTACGAAATATATCCAGAATTAGACTATGGGCGTATCTATAGAATGAAAAAAAGAGGTACTATTGATTTTATTAAAATTAGAAAATATCAAGAAAATTTCCATGAGTGGAGATATTTTGTTGATAAAAACTATATAAAACTTGGATGGGCTTATGAATTCTATAATTTAGATAATAATAAGTCTATAGATTATATATAGTTAGACTTCTATGATTATTTACGTCCTAGTAGTTATCCTAATGATCCTAGAACTACTATAGAGCTATCTAAAGATTTTTATAGTGGAAACTTTGAGGATATTATAAGATTTGATGAGCATCCAGAGTTAAGAAAGAAACATATTTATATAGTAAGATTTGCAAGAAAAATGAAGGATGGAGAATTTCATGTTATTACACATAAAATGATCTATCTAACTCCTCTATATAATTCTTAGTATAATAGTATATATAAAGATGCTGCTGAAGATGCAGATATAATTGAATTCCAACGTACAGGTGATAGAGAAATTCAATTATCTTATAGTCCCGAACTTGACTTTGATGAAAATAATGAAGTATCAGTAACTATTACTAATCCTCAAGGAGATGTTAGTACTCCTAATATTTGGGATATTACTAAGGAAGACTATATTATAAAAGAACCTAATGTTACTGCATTTGATAACTATAAGCAATTTACTACTATAGTTAGAAAGAATCTTAGTGGTAAAGTTAAATTTAATACCGAAGTAAATTATGATTCTGATCTTATAATAGGTAAACCTAATGACAGTGCAATACAAAATGCATTTTCTAATAATATTACTATTAATAACGTATCTGTAAATAGAGATAAGGTAGACTGGACTGGTTCTTCTAGTAATTTATTATTTCATTATGATGTAGAGGAGCTTCCAAATGGAACAGTAAATAAAACCACAGAGGATGGAAAACCTGTAATAAGAGTTACTGGCCTGCGAGATTATAGAGTTCTTCAAGGTAAAGCAGCTCCTGTCAAAACTAAGTCATATACTGAAGATTCTTATGTACCTTTCTTTTCAGAGTTAAAAGGTTCTATAGAAGATAAAATGAAAACCTGTACCTTCTATGATTAGGATGTAAGATGTGTAGGTATGTCCAAGGATGAAGGTGGTAGTACATTAGTAAATGTAGCTTTAGTTCCAGGTACTGGAGGTGAATTAAAGGATGTAAATCAAATGATTTCTGGAGTAACAGCTGACTAGGCAGCATTAGATGCTGCTATGATGAAGATGGGAAGACCTACTGTAAGCATTATGACTGGTATAGACGGAGCTAAGGGTTCATTAAGATTTATGGATCACAATAGAGACGATGGACATGTATGTAAAGTATTTGCAAGACCTATCTATTTTAATGGGTGGACTGTAAGTGACGGACATAAAATTAATGGTAATTTCTTTGAAGTTGACAATAATAAAGACTATTTAATAGCTGTATGGAAATTTGATAATGAGAAGCACTATTTAGTAAATCTAATGACTTCTAAAAGATTTGATACAAGTAGAAATGCTTCAATGTGTCCACGTCTTGATGTAATGTTGAGATGTTTTATGAGTCAAATATTTCTTCCGGGAAAAGTAAGTAAAACCATAAATTATACATATCCTAATAATGCTTAGTATCGTTATGAAACTGGAAATTCTGATATACAGTTTGAAATGAATCTAAGTCCTATTAGTATTAATGATGCCATGATGCCTGACTGGAGTGATAACAGTGAAATTGATGAATCTGTTAAAAATATTACATTATATAATATATTTAATGCTAAATGGACGGAAAGACTGCCTCAAGATCATGGTGTAGTAAATATAATTCCAAAAGTATATTTATATGCTAATGAGGATACTGAGCCTAAATTTTTTGAAGTAAATGATGATTATGGCTTAGAGGATTTATTATAGTATTACTTACAAGATTCATACGATTTTGATATTAAAGATAGTGGTATAGATCCATAGTCATTTAAAATAGTAGATGTTACTAAAAGTGCACAAAATGCTGAGGCTAGTGTATATAAAGATGGTAATAAACCAATTCCTTCTATAGATGGAACATTTGAATGGAAAACTACTCCAGCATTAACAGACCCGATGGATTATGCAAATAGTCCAGCCGGAGATGTACTTTATACATGGAAAGGCGAAGCATCTTGGTAGATGTATTATCCATTAAAGTCTATGTTTAGAACAAGAGCCGAATATGAAGGCTGGGATCAAATCGGAGGACCAAATGGAGAAGCATTTAATGAACTTTTAGGAAGAAGTATACAACTTAATAGAAATGGAGATGTAGACTGTTATCAAAATACACTTGGACAATGGGTAGAAGGAACTCCTGATACAGATGCTCCACATCCTAGGTTATTAATTCTTTATTCTAATTGGTCACTATATTCGTTATAGTAATGTAGATACTTAACTTAAACTTGACACTTAATTAGGCTGCTAAATAGTTAGCTTAGAAAGGAAATTTAGTATATGAATATAATCCTTTCAAAACATTAAGAATAAATACAAGTTCTGATAGTGAGCTTGGGGATTATCTCCAGGCTCTCTATTAGATTTAGATACTGAAAGCCTTACATTTGATTTAAAACATCCTGTTGATTTAGTAGTCTAGCCATCCTATGATGGATCCGTCAATATTATAATGAATGATAATAAACATTAGCCTAGACTTATAAATAGTAGATTTTCTGTAACAGGTATGAATACCTATCAAATAGTGGATAGAGACGGAGATAACGATACAAATATATATGATAAGGAATCATTTGATACTGATATATCATTGTATAAGAAAGCTACTACAATAGCCAAATTAAAATTTTTAGGACTTTCTAACGGGGGTAATCTAAAAGTTGGTAATTATCATTTTTATTTTAAACTTGCTGATTCAGATGGAAATGAGACTGACTTTATAGCAGAATCTAGTGTAGTTACTTGCCATATAGGAAGTTTAAATGATCCATTCTCTATACAAGGCGGAATTAGAGATTAGAGTAGTTACAAGGCAGTACATTTTCAATTATCTAATTTAGATCCTGCTTATAATAATGTAGTTGTTTATTATACTAGAAGCAGTGCTGATAATCTAAATAATTATGAAACTACTGCACATAAAATTGCTCAATACTATCCTATATATAATACAATATGTGATTTACGTATTAATGGATTTGAAGACTAGTTGGATGTAAGTATTAATGATATAAACAGTTAGTATAACTTAGTAGAATCTGCAAAAACTCAAGACATTGCCCAAAACATGTTATTTATGGGTAATGTAAATAAAGTGGAAATTCCTTATAAGGAACTTGCTGACTTATCATTAAGATTTTATCCAGAAGTTAACCAATCTGAAAATATAGGATTTGTTAATTAGAATTATGTAGATACCTCAGGAAAATACGAATATTATAATGTAGAAAACATATATAATAAGTTAGGATATTGGGATGATGAAATATATCGCTTTGGAATAGTATATATAATGAAGGATTATACTTTATCTCCTGTATTCAATATAAGAGGATCTGTTACATCTAATGATTTTAGTTTTGATGAATCAGATTCAGTATATTCTGCTAATGGATTCAGACAGTATATTCCAATTGATAAATATAGATTTACTATAAATCAAATGGATAACTGTAAAGGAGTAGTACAACTAAAAGCTAAGCAAGCACAAATTTTAAATAATGGTTCTGTAAAAGGAGTATTTCCTATAGGACTTAAAATGAAAGCTTATGATGAGGCTAATCTTTTAAAAGAACTTAAGAAACTTACTATAGGCTATTTCTTTGTTAGACAAAAGAGAATTATGACTACTCTTTGTCAAGCAGTTACAATGGGAATTGAAGTTGTAAGTCATCTTCCGACATTACCTATAAAGGGAGGAAAATACTTATTAGAAAGGTTCCTTACTAAAGATAGAATTCTTTCTCATAGCTTCAGAGATAGATGTGTTGAATTAGCTAATACTACAGTTAATCCAGCTACTGCAGCACTTTGTCCTGAATATGAAATGAGATATTCTTATTTTAACTAGATATTTGTGGGAACTGAATTTTATGTAAAACCTTCAGTAAATGCCTTAGCTACTGATTATTGTGACCAAAGTAGTAACTACTTATATAACTTAAACTTCGTACAAGCAGATACAAGAGATTTAGAGCAATTTAGAATTGTATCTCTATAGGATTCACAAGCTTTAGCTAAGAATCAAAATACTTTATATTCAGCTATGGCTGGTACTGCTGAAGAAGGATTTAGAGTATCTTATTATAGATATAGAAATCCATCTGAAACTGCAGATAATTTATTAAGAGGTGCTTATGGACCTTATCTAGGATTAGAAGGACACATAGCTCTTCCAAAAGAGATGTCAGTTATTGATATTAAAATTCCTAATTATAGTGATGCTAATCAGTCAGAGTATTTCTAGATAAGATATTAGGATTCATCTAGTTTCTATCCAATCTCTGATAGAGCACTATGGAATGATTACAGTTCTAACAAAATACTTTATAGAGGAGATTGTTTCATCGGAAACTTTACACATAGAATGGTTAGAAACTTTTCTGATCCTGTAGCTCCTTATAATGATGATATAGTTGATTCAAATTGCTGGGCAGAGAATATGAAGTTAGGAGATGCTGATACATATGATAAAATTAACAGAGGTGATGTAAATGCAGTCAAAATGGGGCACTGGGTAACTATAAAGGTTTGTAGTAATATAAACCTATCAATGCGAAGTGTTGATCATTCATGGGCTGCAGAAGAGGGTATTACTAATAGACCGAGAGCATTTTATCCATTATATGCTATGGATACAGCTGGTGAAGCTAAAGTTCCGGAATCTAATGTATATAATGATGGACTTGCTGTTACAACCTCTAGTAAATATAACTTTGAACAACCTGATGTTCCAGCTATAAAGAATGTATTTGCAACTAGAATAATGTATTCTAATATTGCTATTAATGATGCCTTTAGAAATGGATTTAGAGTATTTGATTTGGTAAGTTTTAAAGATTATACTTTTACATATGGAGCACTTACTAGATTAGTTGAGTTCAGAGGTAATTTAATTGCTGTTTTTGAACATGGAGTTTGTCTTATACCAGTTAATGAAAGAGCAATTGCTGGACGTGGAGCAGGCGGAAATGTATTTATAAACACCTCTAATGTACTCCCTGACAATCCAAAAGTTATTAGTGATATGTTTGGTAGTCAGTGGTCTGAAAGTGTCGTAAAGACTCCAGGTTATGTATATGGTATAGATACAGTTGGTAAGAAGATTTGGAGAACAAATGGAGAAACACTTGATATTATATCTGATATGCAAGTTTAGAAGTTCCTTGTAGATAATATAACTCTTACTGAAACTGAAACTACACCTATTATAGGACTTAGAAATGTAAAGAGTCATTATAATGCATATAAGGGAGATGTAATGTTTACATTCTATGATGATTTAAATACTATAGAAGAAAAGGTTTGGAACTTATGCTTCAATGAGGTACAAAATAAGTTTAGTACTTTCTATTCTTGGGTTCCGTCATACTCTGCAAATATTGACAATATAATGTTCTCATTTGATAGAAATACTTCTAAGCTAATAACTAAGCTTACTTAGCTCTATCCATAGATTTATTTAGTTCCTGCTTCTAATCAATTTGAGAGAGACGGATATTACTTCTTAGGAACTCTTGGAATTAATGATAAAGAGAATAAATATAAATTTGAACTTTATGATGATAACTCAAATAATGCTAATCGTTATAAGGTAGTAAATGAAAATGGAAGTTATTCTTTATATGTTAATTCAGTAGCTTATCATAGTATAGATCATTATACAGCTGCAGTAAAAGCTAGTATGTTAGGAGTACTTGATGATACTACACATGAAAAAGCTGAACTTTACGTAGGAGGAGTTACCTATGCAACAGTAAGTGCAATAAGAAACGGTTCTGATTATAAAAATACTCTTACTACTTCATTCTGGAAGCATGGACAAGCTGGACTTATGAAGCATCTAAATATAAAGCCTTGTTTCTGGTACGGTAAGTAGCACCCATTTGAGTTTGAATTTGTAGTTCTTGATAATCCACAAACACATAAAATATTTAACAATCTTGAAATTATAAGTAATAAGGCTAAGCCGGAATCATTCCATTTTGAAGTGGTTGGAGAAACTTATGATTTTGCTAATGATAAATTAAACATGTATTGTAGATAGGAAGCTACTAAATAGTTGTATCAAAGATTAGGATCTAATATTAAATTTAATAAGAATTATCAAAGTCTTAATCCTAAATAGGAAAAGATATTTGGAACTAATCATAATAATAAGTCTACTATATTCCCATTATATTATGAAAGAATAGAAACTCTTGATAATATATATAACTTCTATACAATGATGTAGTAGCCTACTGGTACAGATTTAGCAACTAATCCTCCAAGAGATTATTGCCACTTATCTGGTTCTGAAATAGTATATGATCCATAGCTATCTGAATTTAAAATAGATACTCATGTAAAGTGCTGCCCATTAGATGGTTATGAAGATAAAGAAATTACTTATGAACAATATGAGTATATGGTGCAACATTTTGATCCAATGTTCAGAAGAGTATTTGCTTGGCAATCTGATGATGGAACTAAATACTATGAAAGAGTATTCTATGGAAGAATAAAAGGTAATTCACAATATAAAGAAGATAAATGGTATGTATAGATACCGTCTATAACTTTCATGTAGAAAAATGAAGCTGATTGGGTTAAACCACCTCTTATTATAAGTCAACTTCCTTCTGATATATAGAGAACTCAAGTAGATAATTCTATACTACCAGAAGGATACAGTCTTAGTGATATTGAGGTATTACCTAATACATATAATCAAGGTAATACTATAGGAGGATGGACTAATCGTAAAGAAACTAAAATTAGAGATAAATATATGAAAGTAAGAGTTAGATATACTGGTAATGAGCTTGCAGTAATATCTGCCATTAAAACAATATATACAGAAAGTTATGCTTAAATTAATTAAAAAATGTTAGAATGGTTCTTACCTTTCCTATAATTCAAATGGTATAGTCAGTGAACCAATTACTAAAACTAATTCTTCAGGAGTAAAAGGAGGAGGAGGAACAATGAATACCATAGGTAATGTTTTAGATATAGCAAATAATATCATTCCAGGTGGTTCATCTCCAGAAGGGCAAACTTATTCAAAACTTCAAGATACTATAGCCTCAGCAGCTATGTCTGTTCCTTATTTAGGTATAATTTTACAAGCTGGTAATTTACTAGGAAAAGGATTAAATTTTGCAGGTCTTGGTACTGATTAGGTAACTACTGAAGATGCAATATTTGATAACGGATTTGTAAAATCTCTTACTCCTGGAGGATGGGTTAATACATTAACACGAGGAAAAGCTAAGAGCATACTAGGAGATCCTGATTCTTATAAAGCTATGGCCACTTTAGGTAGTGGATATGGTAATGTAATGGACTAGTATGACTATGTTAAAGATAAAACTGGTAAAGTAATGGGCAATGCTCTTGGATAGTTAAGTAGATGGAATGGAAGAATTTCAAATCTTAATTCCCAATTACAAGGATTACTTGATGTTTATGAAGGGGTCCATAATAATGAATTACTTACTGCTTAGATGGAAGATAGATGGAACTAGGCTACTGAAAATGATTTAAATGGTTTTAGTTATATCTATCAAATTAAGCATGGTATGAAATTAGACTTAGATAAATTAAATAGAGTTAAAAGACTAGCTAGTGCTCCTAAAGTTGTTGATGTTCTTGGAGAATTTAAAGATGAAGAAGTTCAAGAGTTCAAAGAAGGTGGTAAGATGAATGTAATACCTGAAGGTTCATTACATGCACGTTTACATCATATGGAGAATGCTGAAGGTCTTACTAAGAAAGGAATTCCCGTAGTATCTATAGCTGAAGGAGGTGAACTTGAGCAATAGGCTGAAATAGAACTTAATGAAATTATATTTCGTCTAGAAGTTACACAAGAACTTGAAAAACTAATGGAAGATGGTTCTGATAATGCAGCTATTGAAGCAGGTAAACTCTTAGTAAAAGAAATCTTTGAAAATACTGATGATAGGACTGGCCTTATTAAGTAGTTAGAACCTGAAAAGAAGAAATCTACAACAGAAGATATAGTTAAAAATCATCAGGTATTTAAAGAAGGAGGAATAATAGAACGAATTAATAGTCTTTCTCCAGAACAAATAGAAAAATTAACTAAATTCTTAAATGAGGTATGATAAATATTGCTTTAGGAGATAAATAGTTTAAGGTAGAAGAGGCTGCCTCATATA
>Ga0247611_10009704_pt1 | contig 11492 bp, 16 predicted proteins | sample 177DNAGHGhighgp2_FD_192422 | JGI IMG/M metagenome (GOLD analysis project Ga0247611, IMG submission 192422) | Sheep rumen microbial communities from Palmerston North, Manawatu-Wanganui, New Zealand - 1770 DNA GHGhigh gp2 | ecosystem: Host-associated > Mammals > Digestive system > Stomach > Rumen... | reverse complement strand
TCCTCTTTTTCAAGAATTTTATCAATGATACCAAACTCTAATGCCTCCGGAGAAAGCATCCAGTGATCATAATCATAATCCTTGTTAAATTCAGCAAGCTCTTTTTCAGTATCCTTGGAAAATTTCAAAATCATATTGGGGTCCTTAATATTAAGTGTTCCAACAACAGTTTCAACTTCCAAGCGGGCTTTTTCAGTGAGCTTTCCGCAATTATTTGCAAGAACTGCGATTAAATATTTCTCAAGTTTCTTCTCCATATTCATTGCAATGGCATTGTCACGGGTTCTTCCTCCAAAACCGCCAGACATTGGATGAACAAGGATATTAGAAGATTTCATTGCATAACGATGACCTTTTTCTCCTGCAGACAGAATAACGGCGCCCATTGATGCAGCAGCACCCATTGCAATTGTATAAACCGGCGCCTTGATGAAGTTCATGGTATCAACAAGTTGCATACCGGCCATGACACTTCCACCAGGGCTGTTGATATACATATAAATCGGCTTTTCATTATCCTGATTGTTGAGGAAAAGCAACTGAGCTACAGCAATATTCATGCTTTCATCTGTAACTTCGTCTTGAATCATGACAATTCGATCAACCAACAGACGAGAAAATAGATCATAAGATCTTTCACCTTTTTCAGTTTGTTCAATTACATACGGAATAAGTGACATATTTTTTATCTCCTTAATTATTTTAAGTTTATTAGTGCTTATGCACCTTTAAGATATAATTTTGTTTATGCTTCATCTTCGGGAACAACTTCCCAGTCATTTGCCGCACAATTTCGAATAGTAAGATCTAATTTACCATAATAAATATCATGGCCATTAGCAAGATGAATCTTACAAATTCCCTGCTCTGGGTCAATATACCAGTAACCTTTAAAACAGGGGCGACGAATCTTACGGCCTTGAAGCATCAGCTTATAAGCTTCTGCAAATGGCATATTCATGCCCTCCTTATTTTATTTCGCATCGGCGAAGAATTACTGCTACATATTCTTTTGGATCCTCTGATTGGTGAATAATGTAGAGCGTTTCTTCATTCTCATTTTCAATAATAGCTACTGGATCATCATAATCCTCTCTAAAAACACGAATCATTTCTTCAATTTCTTCGAGTGCTTTTTGTTTGTTGCTATAGACTGCAGTTTTTACACAATCTATTCCGAAGATTTTTGTTGCTGAATAATTAATTTGTGTTGTAGTGTAAACCATTATTAAAAAACTCCTTTTATTATAATATAAAATGAGAACCAGTTACTTATGCAGTAACTGGTTCTGCCTCAAAAGCTCTCATGTAGAGATCCGCAAGCTTTTTCTGGACTGCCTTGCGAACTCCACGTGCACCTTGTGTTTCGATATTTGCTTCTTTGAAGATATCCTCAATGTCTGCTTCCGTAAGATTGATGGCCTTAACTTCAGGTCTGGTACTTCTGTTCTTATATTCATCAGAATAACGAATAATAAGCTGAGTAAGGACGTCCTTAGAAAGAGAGTTGTAATAAACAATATCATCAAGACGACCGAGGAACTCTGGGCTGAAATAATCCTTAATTGCTTTAAGGATATCATTCTTGCCAGAGCCAACAGTAGACTTAATGAAACCCATACCAGTAGCAAGGCCGGTTTTATGATTACAACCAAGATTAGTGGTAAAGATGATAATAGTATTTCTGAACGAAACTCTATTACCTTTGTTGTCTTGCATCTCACCAGTATCAAGGATATTTAAAAGAATTTTTTGAATGGACGGATGCGCCTTTTCAATTTCATCGAAGAGCACAACGGAATTAGGTTTCTCACGAACGCCCTTAATAAGTGCAGGCTCGTCATCATATCCAGCGTAACCAGGAGCTGATCCAGCAATTTTGCTTACATCAAACTCACTAGAATATTCGCCCATGTTAATTTTGACGAGATTGTCTTCACTACCAAAGAAGTTCTTTGCAATAATTCTACATGTTTCTGTCTTACCAGTACCCGTTGGCCCACACAGAAGCATAGAAAGACAAGGTTTCTGAAGGTCAGTTAGCTCGGCATCAACAATCTGGAGGTTACGCATAACCTGATTGAGTGCGTCATCCTGTCCAAGAAGAGTCTGGAATAAACCAGTCTTTGTATCCTTCAGTTTATCTTTAGAAATATAAACATTGTAACGAAGACTGATAGAGTTGATAACATCATCAACATCAACCATTTCTTTTTTCTCTTCAAAAACCTTACAATATGCACATGCCAGCTCAAGCATATTAATTGCCTTACGAGGATTTGCCTGATCAAGCGAGTACTTCTCAGAAAGATCAATCACGCGGTCAAGCAGCTCATCCTGAATTTTCTTATTGAAAAATTCAGTTTCAACAGGGAGAATACCCTGAAGGATCTTCTTAGTTGCTGCCTTAGTCGGCTCCTTAATCTTAACTTCATGAAAACGAGAAGCAAATGCCTTATCAGGAAGAATAAACTTGGTATATTCCTCTGCAGTAGTACAACCAATAATCTGAATTTCCCCACGAGTAATGTATGGTTTCACAATATCAGCAAATCCTGCAGCACCCTCAGCAGCACCAAGCTTGCTCAGTGTATGTGCTTCATCGACAAAGAGAATTACATTAGGAGTTTTCCTAAGAACTTCAATGATATTCATGAGTTTCTCTTCGAACTGCCCTCTGTACTTAGTACCGGCAACAAGTGAATTACTGTTTAATTCATAAACAACAGTGTTGTTAAATTGTGCCGGGCAATCTCCATCAATAATTCTCTTAACAAATTCATATACATAAGTAGTCTTACCAGCACCAGCAGGGCCGGTAATCATACAGTTCTTAATAGAACGCCCCGAAAGAGCCATCTGAATCTTCATGACAGTTTCATCTGCGTCAATAACAGTTGGAGAGTTCTTAGCAACCCATTCATTCAGATTGGTAAGCTCTTCAAGCTCATCAAGTTCAGCAATCTTTCTTTGCGTTTTCTTTCCAAATGCCTTAACAATTTCATTATACATTTCTTCAGTCTTGGCTTCACTTCCAATAATATCACTGAAGATAGTGAAAATATTATAATTCTTATCAAGGAAAAGAATTAAAATAAGATCATTAATATCCATCGTGCGTTTTTCAGTAAGCCCCTTACTACGAAGCTCCTTAATCACACATCTGTATTCACTATCAGTAGCAATTTCAAAGGCCTCACCCTCTTCAGGCTTTTCACCTTTAGGGAAGAAGGTAAGGAAAGCCTTCTCAAATTTCTTACCGTCAACCCCATATTTATTCAAAATGGGCTTGAGAGTATCAAAACTGGACTTATACTTTTCATCAACATTACCACAAAGAAATGCAAATGTGGCAAGGAACAAATGAGGAGTGCCACAGAAAGTATGAAAATACTTTCTAGACTGTCCAGCAGCTTGATTTTTGAGAACAAAGTCAAGCTCTTTAGAAAATTCATTATATTGCATATTTATTTACCCTCCATATGCGTTATTAGACTGTTAATTTAACGTCTTTAATTTAGGATCATAGAAAAGTTACCAGTCAGTTCCAGAAGCGTCACTTGTATCGATATCCTTACCAGGACCCGATTTTCCATCATTGTCATCAGGAAAAACAGTGTCGATATTTCTAAATGTTAACTCCGTTGTAAGAGTTTCTGCCTCTTTAATAACATGGTCCATTTCTTCATCAGAAATCCCAAGGTCTTCAACATCAGTTTCAGCCAGTCTATGTAGAGCGGCTAGATAATTTGTAATAAGATCAATATTATCAAATGCGTCTTTTTCTTCATTAAATCTAATGTTCTGAATTGTTTCATTTGCAGTTCTAGAAATTGTTTCCAATAATCTAATTTTTGCAAGGTCAATCTTATTTAGCTCATTGTCTTTGGCTAAATCATCATCATTAAGGAAGAAATCATCCATGTCAGACATTGTTTATTTTTTCCTTTCTTTAAAAATATGAAAAGCGAACTTAACGTCCGCTTTTCATTTTCTTATAACTTGGGTCAGTTGAGATGCTCTTGACTTCTCCATAAGGATTCTTAACAGAAAGAGCTTTCTCATCATTAAGAACCACCCAGAGATTACGATAAGTCTTTGGTTTGGGAATCTCAGAATCGCCATAACCATCAGTGAAGTAAATCATTAAAGCATCTTTAAATGTCCCTGCAAGAGGATATTTGGTCTGATTATCATAAGGTTTATCGCCATTGATAAATTCAATAACCGGAACAAACGAAGTACCACCACGGCCTCTCATCTTTGTTTGTACCTCATGCATATTCTTTGCAGTGTAAACTCTTTGAATTTCTGCATCACATTCAATGATGGTGACTTTATATCCTTCATAAACTTTAATAAGATTGAAAACCTCATTAAGGCAATACTTCAGATCTTCATCAGTCATAGAACCTGATGTATCAAATGCAGTAACAATATTAACTGTTCTCTTAGGAAGCTTGCCACACAAATCTGCACGATAAGGCTGGCGACGGTTAAGTCTCGTTCTGGTTTTACGATAAGGAACAGGAACAGAACCAAGCATCTTTCTCAAGATATTCTGCCAAGGAATCTGAGGCGGCTCGAGAAGTGCTTTAATTTGGCTCATAACAGATGAGGGAATATGGCCTCTATTTTTCTCCTCAAGAGAATTATAGGCATCAGCTACTATAGAGGTGATTGAGTCTTTTATCTCATCACTATCTTTCCCCTCCCAATTGTGAATCTGGTTTCCCTGATTGTTATTAGGAGTTGCAACATTATTGCCATCAGATTGTCCCTGACCTTGGCCTTGGCCCTGAGCCGATTTATCACCATCTTGAGGTGGCGGGTCTTTCTTAAACTTACTAAGAATTTTAAAATAATATTCAATAGGCATTCCTTCAGCTACCTTTGAACCACAATCATGCGTAAGTGACGTAGGAGTATACGCATCATTAGGAAGACGGCAGCCATTATTTGAAGAACTAGAGCTGTTCTTATCATCAAGGTCTGCTGATAAATGAATATCTCTTTTAACAATTGAATGAGAAGCTGCATCAGAAGCATTTTCAAGAAGATTATGCTTCTTTGGATCTTTCTCATGATTGATCTGAGCAAAAGACGCAGGATGCAGCCAAATCATTCTTACAATTTCACTAACAATTAATCCAGTAAATTCCGCAAATTTGTATTTTGAACAGAAAAGCGGATTGACTGACATTAAAAAGGGGTCGCGATCAATTTTAAGATCAACGGCCCCTCTCTGAGAGAAGTCAATACCAAAATTAAGACTCATAAGGATAGCTCCATAGAATTTATCTTGGCATTGGACCAGGTAAAATTTTTCATACTCCATAATATCTGTAAAAGCAGACTCAAGAGCATTTAAAATTCCCTGATCAACGGGCTTTCCCTCAGCAACAAGACGTTCAGCTTGTGCTGTGAGCATAGCACAAGTGTCATAAACCTGTTTGATATTTTTAATTGCCATGGATTAACTCCTTAAATATTAATCATCAAAGATATCCTTGAGATCGCTCTTCGCGGCCTTGATTGTTGCAAGAACATCGGTGGAGAATGCAGGAGCAACAACAGAGAAGATTCTGTTACCATCAGGAAGAAGAGTAATTTTCTTCACGAATACAACCTGAGATGCCATATCAAGAAGATTGGTAAACTCACTCAGCTGAGACTTGAAGCACATATACTTACTCTTATCCTTAGGATCTGAAGACTTCTTAGCAGACTCAAGCATCTTCCAGTTCTGGTTGATATAAACAACAACGTTGTTTGCAACGATCATCTGAGAGAGCGCCTTAAAGCCCTTGAACTTTGCAACGATCTTCGGATCAATCTTCGGCTCCTTAAGGGTGAAGATCTCTTCAGGCTTGATGTGGTTATTCTTATCATTGATAAGCTTAATAACCTCACGGCAAGCAAGTTCACCAACTTTACCTTTAATGAGCGAACGAAGGTCATCATTATAGTTCTTTCTTTCCTCATCATCAAAGTATTTAGTTGAAAGAACGGCCCCAAGCTTATCATAAATGTTGACAACCATCTCCCAAGAACGAGGAGAAGGTGACATTTCAGAAGTATCCTGCTGGTTGCTTTCACGATGAATAAAGATTCCTTCATCCATTGCAAGGGCTTCAACAACTTCAGAACTGATATTCTTATCAATGAGCATATAGTCAATCCACTCATCGAGCTTAGCATCAACCTTAATCTTAAGGAAACGGTCAAGCTGAGCATCATCCATTTCATTAGTTGCATAGCTAGAGTTCTGGCTGCAGGGGTTAACAGCAGAAACGATGGAAACAAACCAAGGAATTCTATAACCGTTAACGATCTTATTCAGAATGATATTCATGAGCTCTTTCATAGTCTGAAGCTCAGTACGGTTGAGCTCATCAATCAGAATAATTGCGGGCTGCATTTCGCCACTTTCAAGAAGCTTAAGCTTAGTAGCCCCGTCAAGCTGCTCGCCAAACATATACTTATTGTCATCACCGGCCAAAAGGATGTCACGTGCAGTTCTCACGAGTTTCTTTTCGCCATTAACGACAAGATATTCATTTCCTTCATTGTCAAATTCAAGCTTGATAGTTCCATTCAGAAAACCAGTGGTACAGGCCTTCTCATAATAGAACTTCTGAGCTTGCCAAATCTTATTAAAAACATAATACTTAATAAAGCGAACTTCAGATGAGCCATCATCATTCTTCTGCGCAAAGGGCAGACCGGTCGCCTCACCCTCCTTGATGCAAGATCCATCCATTACGTAGAAGTCCGCATTCATCTTATCTGCAACCTCTCTACAAACCTGGCTCTTACCAATACCGTGAGGGCCATTAAGCAACGGGGTGATGTAAAGATTATTCTTTTCATCACTAATGTAGTTGAGAATTGCGATTTCCTTTACGAGTCTTGATGCTGTTTTAATAGATGCCATAATTTAATTTCCTCCTGTATTATGGTTCGTTTTTTGGTGGTCATGAAAAGATTTAACCACCCTTCAAATTAAAATACGAGATGTTTAATTTTTTATTTCTCGTTCAATTAAATAATATATACCTATTTTAAATTTTTAAAATTATTTACCTAACAAAAGATTTAATAGTTCAGTATCGATAGTAAAAGAAAATCTCTAACTTTGAAGATTTTCTGTAGAGTTGGCCTATGCTGTTGGGAGATCGTTTTTTATAAGTTCAAACCACAAACACGCAGAATCATCATCTTCGAATTCTGTAACATAATCCTTAAGACAATTTAAGATCAACGTTCCAGGCTTAAACATTTTTCCTCTCCAATTTTTTTCATCACTAACAACTTCTAAAACATCAGCTTTTGCCCAAGCAGATGGATGATATATTGGTTGTGCTGCTAAAATTTTTGAAATCTTAACTACAACATATCGCTTTCCGATTATTGCAATTGCATATTTATTCATCTTTCCTCTCCAACCATCCTAAAAATTTTGGTTTTAAATATTCTTTATTTAATTCTACTTGAATTTTACTATTAAGAAAATACCTCATATTTGTTTCTGTAGACTTTTTGTCGAATAATGATCCTGTTATTTCATACCAGAGCAAAGCATCATTATCTGATTCAAGATCGATTATAGATGTAGAAAAATAAGAGTAGAATATAATACTTCCAACAATTTTACAATTTGAAGCAAATTTAGCATTCCCATCTTTTAATAAAATCCGTCCAAAATCAACCATAGTTCCATTAAGAATAGTTTTATGCTTTTTTAAATCAAAAGTTTTATCAATATCATAGCAATATTCAACCATGCATTCTCTCTCTGATTTAATTTTTGGATCGGTTTTTCTTATATCCCAATCTGCTATATCATCTTTTTTTACTTTTATAACATCATCATGAGTATCTTTTAAAACAATTCTTTTAATTTTATAATAATTATTTTCTAAAATTGGAAGAACCTCTAACATTTCAGAGCTAACCTTTAAGGGTTCAGGTTCTAGTTCAACAAGAAGATTAAATGCAGGCTGAAAGCTAATAATAGCATATTTATTCATTTTCTTTTAACCTTTCTAAATATTCAGGTTTTACATATTCTTTATTTGCCTTTTCTTGGCCATACATAAATACTCTTAAATCATACTCTGCGCGTTCCATCTCGTCTTTACCAAATACTAAAGTATCTAATTCATACCATAGTTTAGCATCGGCATCAGATTCAAATTCAACTAGATTAAATGTTGGATAAGAATTTACAACAGAAGCAATGTGCTTATGTTTAATACGATTTTCAATTGTTGCCGGTATCTCTGAAATATGGCCTAAATACTCTTTTTCTATGCTTTTAGTTTCAAGATAAAGCTCTGAAGTAAAATAAAGAATGCTATCGTTATTTTTAAAATCTAATGTATTAATGTCATATTTATATACTAAAAATTGTTTTCTTAATCTTTCAACTTCAGCCGAAAATCTTACTGGCATTTTTCTTAATGAGTATTTTTCAATAAGATTATCTAGCTGAAGTCTATATTCATCTGCGCGTACATCCCAATCAAATGGGTTGTATGCTATTAGAGTATTTTTATAAATATGAGTGTCAACAAGTTTTTTAATTTTAAACCATCTGCCTTTAAGATGGCCTAGCATATCCATAACACTCTCGTCTATTTCTTTTGGTTCGACTTCAACGAGTGCGGTAAATGCAGGCAGCATATTAATAACGGCATATTTTTTCATTTAAAAATATTTTCCCTTCTTAATAATCCTCATCATTCATCATTTAAATAGTCATCAATATCGCCACTATTAATTGAATCTTTTATTGTTTCATACCAAAGTAAAGCATCATCATCGGATTCAAATTCTTGAATGAGATTAGACATTGCTGTAGCTTTTTTTCTATGATGCTTTTGAAAGTGTTCATAAAGATATTGATTCCAATCAAATTCACTCATAAAAAGCCACCCTATATGATTTTTTTCTTCCAAAAAATGCATTCCATTTGGTCCATCTACATCCTTTGATTTATTAAGGATTCGTTTTATAGAAACATTTTTTCCCATATTCTTCCGTTTTGCATGAACATTTGCAACTTCTGCCAGAATCTTATGTATTGGATAATATTCCCCTTTTGATACTGTAAATGTAGGTGGAAGAAACATAATAATAGCATATGTTTTCATTTTTTTACCTCATACCAAAGTAAAGCATCATCATCAGATTCAAATTCTTGTAGATTTTCTCTATTTATATAAAAATAATAAACATATGAAACATTAAATAATGCCCTGAGCATCGTATCACGATATCCTATATTACCGGTTTTTTCATCTTTAATTATTTCTATTTTGTCTGTTTCCCCTGTTTTATGAACAATTCTTTTTGATTTGATCCTTAATACAGGTGGTGTGTTATTAAAATCTTTAGTCTCATAAATACTGGAAATGCCATCAACTTCTAGTAATAAACTAGAGCTATTAGTGAAATAGGCTATTGCATATTGTTTCATTCGTCTTTTTTCACCTCAAACCATAATAAAGCATCATTTTCTGATTCAAACTTTTCACAAACATCGCCTAAAGGTTCACGATAATGAATTCCATTTTTTTCCATAAGGCTATTAACGAGTTCTGCTATCTATTGTTTAGTTAAAGTGTCAGCTAAACCTGGGCGATTTGAATAATCAATAACGCAATCAATATATTGTGCTATTTTAATTTTATTAAAAATATAAGCTTTAAACTATGGGTGACCATTTTTTACCATATATACATTTTGTATAATTACTCCGCCCGATCTATCAAGAGTTTTTAAATCACGTGTACAACGAATCAATATATTAACCTTATTAAGGTGAATTATTGCATAATAATGTTCTTCTTTCATAATTCTACACCTTTAACACGATCTTTTACAGCTTCATACCAAAGAAGAGCATCATCATCTGATTCAAAAGACACGATATCAGTATCATTTATTTGAATCTCGCCATACCAGTTTGACAAATATTGAGGGTCATCTAAAGCCTTCCATCTCCAAATAAAATGTTTGTCATTATTCTTTCTGTCAAATTCAACAACTGGTACTGGCCTTGATTTTCCAGCTATAATAATATTTTTAGATTTAATATCTGTTTTAAGAATTCTATTTATTAGCCATTGATTGTTTAAATATTCTTTTAAGAAATTATCAACGCGTAAGCCTGCTTCTAATTCAAATAGAGCTGTGCCTACATCATAAATAGGAAGTTTAGCAAATTCAAATCGCCTTATTCCATATATTTTCATAATTAACCTCCTTTAAATAAGTAATTTTTTAATTACTCATTTACCTCATACCAAAGAAGAGCGTCATCATCAGATTCAAAAGACATGATTTTACACCCTAGTTTTTTAACAAGGAGCAACTCATAAGAATCAGAAATTGACGCGTTATTAGAAAGAATAGCTTGGATCCTATGCCCAATATCTAAATAATTAGATGTTTCAAATTCTTTTATGAGGTCTTTTGCTGTTGGTTTTAATTTAACTAATACCATAGTATCATAAATATCATAAAAAGTAGTCTTAACTCTACAGGCAATTGCATAATATTGTTTTTTGGCAGCTTTGGCTTGTTTTTTAAGATATTTTTGTTTTGCTTTTTTCTGCTCTCTTGTCATTTTAAAACGTTATATAACTCCTAGTTAAGTTTGTATATCCTTATAGTGATAATAAATCTAAATCGTCCTTTACCATTTCATACCATAATAATGCATCATCATCTGATTCAAATTCGCATATCTGTTTTTTAGGAATATCTAAAAATGTATAATAGGGGCATATTCTAATTCCTTTATAATCCTACCAGGCCCATTTAATAATTCTAAAGCCCTCTTTTATTTTAAAAAAGCTCTTTTTAAATACTGGATATTCTGATAGTTTTCGTAAAGACTCTGTATCATCTTTAAGAATTCTTACAGCATATATTGTATCTAAGTTTGGGTCTGACTTCTTTTTTACAATTCTTAACTCGGCCAATACTGTTCCTGAAAAATAATCGCCAGTTAACCCCTAATCAAGAGAAAATCTCAATATTCCATATGTCTTCACATTAATGCCTCTTCCATACCATCTTTTACTATCTCAAACCAAAGTAAAGCGTCTTCTTCAGAATCAAATTCTTGAATATATTCTTCTCTAACCAGAAAATAATAGCTTGTAACCCAGGCTGGAGAAAACTGAGTTGGTATATTCTTTTTTATAAAAACTTTAAGATTTGGTTCTGATGGTGAATATGGATTTCTTTCTTGTATGATTCTAATATAGTCAGAATCATTATGCAGTTCCTTTAAAATTTTATCAAAATAAACTTTTTTATATGGATTAGAGCAATAAAAGCCACTGCTGTTTTTTGTTTCAATTATAGAAGTTGTTTCATCACTAATAAATATTGTACGAATAAGTGCCTTATATGAGCCGTGAACTGAACTATGATATGACACAATTGCATATTTTTCCATTTTGTTTATCTCCTTT
>Ga0247611_10009703_pt1 | contig 11495 bp, 9 predicted proteins | sample 177DNAGHGhighgp2_FD_192422 | JGI IMG/M metagenome (GOLD analysis project Ga0247611, IMG submission 192422) | Sheep rumen microbial communities from Palmerston North, Manawatu-Wanganui, New Zealand - 1770 DNA GHGhigh gp2 | ecosystem: Host-associated > Mammals > Digestive system > Stomach > Rumen ... | reverse complement strand
TACGAGACGCTCATCGAGGAAAAACAGCGCGAGGTGGACGAGGCAAAGCGCCTTGAGGACGAGCAGCTCCAGCGCTATCGCACCCGCGTCCGCGCGATGGAGGAGAACAGCGACATCGGCGTCCTCTCGCTGCTGCTCAAGGCAGACAGCTTCAGCGGCTTCCTCGCCGCGATCGACGATATCCGCGACATCATGTCCAGCGACCGTACGCTCGAGCAGCGCTATATCGCCGCCCGCGAGGAGCACGAGCGCGTCCAGGCGGAATATGAGGCCGAAAAGGCGGTCTATGACGCCACCATGGCCGAGCTGAAGGACGAGCAGGAAGAGCTTGCCGCGAGCATCAGCGAGACCGAAGAATTGATGGCGAAGCTGGAAAAAGAGCTTGAGGAGAACGAAACGGAATACGAGGCGGTCATCGCGGCGGAGCTTGCCGCGTCCGACGCCATCGACGCCAAGATCGCCCAGCTCTATGCCGCTTATCTCGCTTCCCACGGCGTCAGCGCGGGGGAGGGCACGATCTCCGTTGACAACAGCGGCGGCCAGACCGTCATCACCTATACCGGCGCCAGCGGCACGCTGATGTGGCCGGTCCCCGGCTGCTACAACGTCAGCAGTGATTACGGCACGCGCACCCACCCGATCACCGGCGAGGTCAGCCGGATGCACTACGGTATGGACATCGACGGCTACGGCCATGACGGCGGCGACATCGTCGCATGTGACGGCGGCGTCGTGACCACGGTCGGCTACAACAGCGGCTATGGCAACTATATCATCGTCGACCATGGCAACGGCATGCAGACGCTCTATGCCCACATGTCCGGCACCGCGGTGACCGAGGGCACGACCGTAGGCCAGGGCGAGACGATCGGCTATCTCGGCGCGACCGGGATGGCGACCGGCACGCATTGCCACGTCGAGGTCTTCGTAGACGGCGAAAACGTCGATCCGGCGGCCTATTTAGGGTAAGCAGAGGCAACAGATACGACCGGGCAGTGGTTCCTTCCCGCCTTTGATACGGCGGGCCGGGCCGGCTGCAGGGAGGGTATGCAGATGAAAAGCAGACAGAACACGAAGCGGCTCCCGGCGCTCCTCTCCGCCTTCCTGGCGGCAGTGATGATGATCGGTGTGCTGCCGGCGCAGGCTTTCGCCGTCTCCCAGGCGGAGATCGACGAGCTTGAGCGCCGGAAGGAAGCCATCGAGGCCAAGGTCGAGGAAAAGCAGGCCGTGGTCGATGAGCTCGAGGAGCAGCAGGCGGGCGTCATGGAGCAGAAAAAGGCCCTTGACGAGCGCAACGAGTATCTCATTGAGCAGCTGAAGATCAACGCCGAGCAGATCGTTCTTTATGACGAGATGATCGAGGAAAAGGCCCGGGAGGTCGAAGCGGCGAAGGCTCTTGAGGAAGAGCAGCTCCAGCGCTACCGCACGCGTGTGCGCGCCATGGAGGAGAACGGCAGGGGCAATGTGCTTGCCATGCTGCTCCAGTCCAACTCGCTCGGCGAGTTTCTGACGGCGATCGACGATATCGGCGAGATCATGGAGAGCGACAAAGCGCTTGAAGACGCCTACATCGCCGCACGAGAGAATACCGAGCAGGTCAAGGCGGAATACGAGACCGTCAAGGCGGATCTCGAGGAAAAGAAGGTCGAGCTTGACAACGAGCAGACCGAGATCGAAGAGCAGATCGACGAGGCGGCAAAGCTGATCGAGGAGATCCAGAACAACATCGACGAGCACGAGGACGAGCTCGATGAGCTCCGCCGCGCCCAGGAAGAGGCAGAGAGCACGATCGAAAAGAAGATCGCCGAGCTCGAGGAGCAGAAGCGCCGCGAGGAAGAAGCGCGCCATGCTGCTGCGGCCGCCGCAGGCGGCGGCGGTGGCGGCGGGGTCTCCTACGGCAACAGCGACGGCTCCGTCATGGGCACCGGCAACTTCGCCTGGCCCTGCGCCTGCACCTATATCACAAGCCGTGTCGGCGGACGTATCCACCCGATCTCCGGCGTGTATAAATACCACTCCGGCATGGACATCGGCTGCCAGTACGGCGATGCCGTCTGGGCCTCCGACTCCGGCACGGTCATCGTGGCCGGCGAAAACGGCGGCTATGGCAAATGCGTCATGATCGACCACGGCTATGTCAACGGCGACAACTACTACACGCTCTACGGCCACCTCTCGTCCATCGGTGTGAGCGTCGGCCAGTCGGTCTCCCAGGGCCAGTATATCGGCGCCGTCGGCTCTACCGGCGTCTCCACCGGTCCGCACCTGCATTTTGAGATCCGCAACTCCTCCGGCCCGACCGACTTCAACTGGCGCTTTGAGGGCATGCTGACCTACGCCGACGATGCCTGACCGAGGAGAGATCCTACTTAGATTATCATGCATGACCGGGCAGCCCTCAAAGGCTGTCCGGTAAGTGCGTTCATTTCCTGAAAAGGAGAGATTGGATTGAAAAAGTATTTCAAGCGTTTCCTTGCTTCGCTGGGAGCGCTGATCGGCAGACTCTTCAATATCGGCATCCCGCTGAAGGTCGTGCTGCTTCTGGTGCTGCTTGTCGGCGGAGTCGCCGTCGGACTGACCTATTCCAAGATGATGAAAAAGGTCGGCGGCAAGGCGGATTTTGAAGAGGCAATGCGTTATATCGAGATCAAGGACGTCGTTTCCGAAAACTATATCGACGAGACCGACCGCACCAGAATGGGCCAGTCTGCCGCTTCGGCGATGGTCTCGGGGCTTGGCGACAAATGGAGCTATTACATGTCTCCGGACGAGTACCGCAGCTATAAGCTCTCTTCGGCGAACGAGTATTCCGGCATCGGCATGTCGATCTCCAAGGAGGAGAGCGGCTATTTCCGCGTCATCTCCGTGAACGCGGGCTCCGCTGCGGCGGAGGCGGGCGTCTCGGCCGGCATGATCATCAACTCTGTGGACGGCGAGAACATCCGGGATCTGAGCGAGGACGAGGCGCGGACGCTGATCCGCTCGAAGCTCAACAGCAAATTCACGCTCGGCATCTCCGGCGGCACCGAGCTGACCGTCGACTGCAAGAGAACGCACCAGAGCGCGGTCAACTACCGCAAGGAAAAGACCGACGCGGGGTATGTCCAGATCTACAACTTTGAAGCCGGCAGCGCACAGGAGTCGATCGACGCCATCGAGGCGCTGCTCGAGCAGAATATCGTCGCCCTTTGCATCGACCTGCGCGGCAATCCCGGCGGCCTTGCAAGCGAGATCGAGGCGCTGCTGGATTATCTGCTCCCGGCCGGCACGGTCTTCTATACGACCGACCGCCAGGGACACGAAAAGGCGGCGAGCTCCGACAGCATGTGCATCCAGCTCCCGATGGTCGTTCTCATCAACGGCGAGACCTATGCCGAGGCAGAGGTGTTCGCGGCCGCGATGCAGGAATACCAGTGGGCCACGCTTTTCGGCGAGACGACCACCGGCAGCACCCGCGACCAGGAGACGATCGAGCTTTCCGACGGCAGCGCGATCCGCCTGTCGACGAAGAGCTATCTCACGCCCAACCGTGTCGACATCAGCACGAACGGCGGCGTCGTGCCGGAAATGATCATCTATAACAGCGACCCGAACAGCGCCGGCACCACGCTTGGCACCACGGGCGGCGCCCAGGGCACGGCCAGCGTCTCGAACGACGAGCAGCTGATGGCCGCGCTGACGTTCCTGAGCAAAACAGGCACCTGATCCACGGTTGACAGAACAGGGGCAAATCAGTATAATGTTTCCGCTTTCATCCCGTGCAAGAGGGGAAAGCACATCATAAGGGAGGAATTCTCATGCCGGATTCGATTTCCAACAGATTCAAAATGAGCCAGGAGCGCCTTGACGCGCTGAAGGAAGAGCTGAACTATCTTGAAACGGTTCGCGAAAAAGAAGTTGCCGAACTGATCAAGGAAGCGCGCAGCTTTGGCGACCTGTCCGAAAACAGCGAATATGACGAGGCCAAGACCGAGCAGGGCAAGCTCTATTCCAAGATCGCGGAGCTCCAGGTCCTGATCGAAAATGCCGAGATCGTCGACAACATCGACGAGAACGCCCCGAAAGACACCGTCACGCTCGGCAGCGTCGTGCGCGTGCGCGATCTCGAGGACGGCTATGAAGATAAATTCGAGATCGTCGGCTCCCAGGAGGCAAACCCCAGAGCCGGACGGATCTCCGACGATTCGCCGATGTTCCAGGGGCTGAAGGGCCACCGCGCCGGCGACACTGTCGAGGTGAAGGCTCCGGCCGGCGTCTTTAAGTTTGAAATTCTTTCGGTCGGCAACGACTGATCCCGATTTATTAACACAAAGAGGTAGCACATGAACGAAGAATTAAAGCCCGCGCAGGAGCTTTCCGAGATCCTGCAGGTCCGCCGTGACAAGCTTGCCGCGTTGCAGGCAGCCGGCAGCGACCCTTTCCAGATCACAAAATTTGACGTCAGCCATCACAGCCGCGAGGTCATGGAAAACTATGCCTCCCTTGAGGGGAAAACGGTTTCCGTGGCCGGCCGCATGATGGTCAAACGCGTCATGGGCAAGGCTTCGTTCTGCAAGATCCAGGACCGCGAGGGCATGATCCAGTGCTATGTCTCCCGCGACGACCTGGGCGAGGACTACGCCGCGTTCAAAAAGCTCGACATCGGCGACATCGTCGGCATCTCCGGCTTCGTCTTCCAGACCAAGACCGGCGAGGTCACGGTCCACGCCGAAAAGCTCACGCTGCTGTCCAAGTCGCTCAAGCCGCTGCCCGAAAAGTTCCACGGTCTTACCGACGTCGACGTGCGCTATCGTCAGCGCTATGTCGATCTGATCGTCAATCCCGAGGTGCGCGACACCTTTATCAAGCGCTCGCAGATCATCAGCGAGATCCGCCGCTTCCTTGACGCGCGCGGCTTCATGGAGGTCGAGACCCCCATGCTCGTCTCCAACGCCGGCGGCGCTGCGGCGCGCCCGTTCGAGACGCACTATAACGCGCTCGACGAGGACGTGCGTCTGCGCATTTCGCTCGAGCTCTACCTCAAGCGTCTGATCGTCGGCGGCCTTGAAAAGGTCTATGAGATCGGCCGCGTCTTCCGCAACGAGGGGCTCGATACACGCCACAACCCGGAATTCACGCTGATGGAGCTCTATCAGGCCTATACCGACTATAACGGCATGATGGATCTGACCGAGGCGATGTTCCGCCATCTGGCCGAGGTCGTCTGCGGCACGACGACGATCACCTACCAGGGCACCGAGATCGATCTCGGCAAGCCGTTCGAGCGGCTTACGATGACCGAGGCGGTCAAGCGCTGGGGCGGCGTGGACTTTGACGCCGTCTCCACGCTCGAGGAGGCAAGAGCCCTTGCCCGCGAGCGGGGCATCGAGGTTGCCGAGCGCCATGAAAAGGGCGACATCCTCAACCTCTTCTTCGAGACCTATTGCGAGGAGAAGCTGATCCAGCCCGTGTTCATCATGGACCACCCGATCGAGATCAGCCCGCTGACGAAGAAAAAGCCCTCCGACCCGTCGAAGGTCGAGCGCTTCGAGCTCTTCATCTACGGCCGCGAGATGTGCAACGCGTACAGCGAACTCAACGACCCGATCGATCAGCGTGCGCGCTTCGCCGCGCAGGACGCGCTGGCCGCCGCCGGCGACGCCGAGGCCAACCACACCGACGAGGACTTCCTCAACGCCCTCGAGATCGGTATGCCCCCCACGGGCGGCATCGGCTACGGCATCGACCGTCTGGTCATGCTGCTGACCGACTCGCCCTCGATCCGCGATGTCCTGCTATTCCCGACCATGAAGCCTGAGAATAACTGATCTTGTTAAACGCACCTTGTCGACAGACAGGGTGCGTTTCGTATATCTTCGTAGGGGAGGGGCTTGCCCCCCTCCCGCTTTCCGATGCGCAATCGCAAATCGCGGGCGGGGCGAGCCACGCCCCTACGATGTTTCGACGGGAGCCGAACACAGCCGAGGGCGATGAAGAAGGCGTTGATTGATCAACGGAAATAGCCGGATAAAAGGGCTTTCGTTTTGTCACAGGTTAAAGAGCCGAGTCAAGTGTTTTCTTGAAAAACGAAACGCTGTCATTGCGGAATTGTGGGATTTGTTGTAGAGTATACCCAACAAACTGGAATTTGTAGAGGTTCTTTATGGAAATAAATTTTGATTTCTTGCTTTCGGGCTGTAATACGCGTTGCAAGCATTGCTATGTGAACGGCGGACCCGGCAGTATGATGAAGTCGGAGGATGCCCTGCTGTTCATTGAAAAACTGGACGAGCTGGCGGAGCTTCTGCCCTTTGAAGCGAGCTTTACATTGGATAACGAGCCGATGAATCATCCGGAGATTGCGTCCATTGTTCGTAGTGCTGCCGCCACGAAAAATATCAAAAACTATCACCACGGAATGACAAGCGGTATTGCGCTGATGCATCGGAAAGACCGGAACGCCGTAATTGAGGCTTACCTTGACTGTGGCTATAATGATTTTGGTATAACAATTCATGGGAATGCGATACATCATGATGAGATCGTCAGGCGAGAAGGTGCCTTTCAGACCGGGATTGAAGCGGCTGAGTTCATGAAATCCTGTGGTGCGAAGGTTGGGGTGTCCCTGATGTTTAACCGCTTTTTTACCGATGATGCATTGGAGATCGACGCAGTAATTCAATGGTTGCAGCCCGCTTATATATTTTTTGCAGTTCCCAACTTTACACCCCATGTTCACATGACGGATTTTGAACCTTACCGCGGTTCCTTGGAAAGCTTTCAAAGAATTCGCCCATGGCTTGAGAGGTGGAAACAAAATATAGATGAATTAGCAGAAGAAATCTGTACGATCGGTATGCTCAGGGGGCAGCTGGAAGAAGGACTGGATATCGCTACATTATTCAGACAGCCCCAGGATGAAATCTATATGACTGTTCACCAGAACGGAGAACTGTATGTTGGTAACACCGGCGTGGAAACAGAGTGTCTCGGAAATTTGCGGACGCTGGATATCGAAGAAACGGCGAAACGCATTTCAGAACTCCCCGGGAACCGGGACTACAGCGCATTCTACGAGGTGAATCAACTGCCTGACCGAGAAGCGCTGATTCATGCTTTTGATCAACAGCCACAGGATCTGTTGTATAGTGATAAGGCGAGTGCTATTTACAGAATGTTGACATCAATCGGAATTCCGACAATACTCTGCGATTGTGTGCACAGATAATTTAGTACCGATAATCTATGATACAGGCAAATTCCTGTTTGACGGGATGTTTGAGGGAATACTACGACCGATCAAAGCGTGAGGAGGGGAGCGCTGTGCTGCTGTACCATTACTCCGTCGACTCCTATCAGGGCGGCGGAGAGCTGATCAACGATTTCAAACACAACTTCCGGTTTGCCGAGCCTTTCCTGCTCGCGCTGGATAAGGGCGCGGACTGCTTCTGGAGCGTCTATTTTGCCGCCATGTCGTATGCACGGGAGCTCTGCGCGCTGGGATTGAGAAGGCATGAGAATTACGCGAAGGACGCGGTCGAGGGGATCTTCGAATGGGTCAGAAGACGCGAGTTTCCCGCCGATTCTGCCAGCCGCATCGGCTGCGTCTACTACTGTGAAAGCAAAGAAGAGGCCATCGCTTATCTGAGGGCGGACTGCATCGACAGCGGCGATTTTTCCGTCGAACAGGTCAAACTGCTGGAGGTCGAGGTCGACGGCGCGCGCGTGTTTCGCTATGACCAGAGCTTTTATAACCGGGCCATCGACGCGATGGAGCAGAAGCGTGATCTCAATGCGGTGATCGCGCTGGCAAAAGCGTATTTCTCAAAGCAGCGAAGCGAGGAGCCGCTGATCGAGATCCTATCCGATGGGAAAAACCATGTCGTCCGGGAGATCCCGATCGTGTGAGGCTCGCCCCCGATCCGGGAAAGAGCCACACAGCCGGGCGCGAAAATGCGGCTTGTTGACGAAGCGGCGGCAAATGGGGTAAAATAATTCGAAAAGCAGCCGCGTACAAACATTTCACGGCGGTGCGGACGACAGAAGGAATCGGAAACAGCACATGAAGAAAAACGAAACGATCGATCTGCATATGCATACGACGGTCTCCGACGGCACGGATACGCCGGAGGAGATCCTTGCGCGCGTCCGGGACGCCGGGATCGACCTCTTCTCGGTGACCGACCACGACGCGATCAAGGCCGCCGGGATCATCCCGGGCATCCTGTCAGACGGCGACCCGGCCTTCCTGCCGGGGGTAGAGCTTTCCTGCCGCGACGGGGAGGGGAAATACCATATCCTCGGCTACGGCTACGACCCGGCGGCGAGTGAGATCAACACCGTCGTCTCCGACGGACATCGCAGACGCATCGACAAGGTGAAATACCGTCTTGCCGCGCTGAAAAAGGAATACGGCTTTACCTTCCCGGACAAGGAACTCGAAAAGCTCTTCTCGCTCTACAACCCCGGCAAGCCCCATATCGGGAACCTGATGGTCAAGCTCGGCTATGTCAAAACGCGGGACGAGGCGATCCGGGATTATCTCAACAAAATCCGCACGCCCAGCGTCTACCTCCGCCCGGAGGAGGCAATCGAGGCGATCCTTGCCTCCCGCGGCGTTCCGGTGCTGGCGCATCCGACCTACGGCAGCGGCGAGGAGCTGATCCTGGGCGAGGAGATGGACGAGCGCCTGAAAAGGCTGACAGGCTTCGGCCTCAAGGGTGTGGAGATCTTCTATTCCGGCTTTACCGGGAAGATCCGCGCCCAGCTGCTCGGCTTGGCGGAGCAGTATGATCTGTATATCACGGCCGGGAGCGACTATCACGGCGGCAACAAGCTCATCGAGCTGGGCGATACCGGCCTTGAGGAGGGCATGCCCTTCCCGGCGGGGCTGCGGCGCTTCCTCGACGAGGTGGTAAACACTAGAAAGGCCTGAGCTCACGGCACGTCCGCGTACGCGCGGAGGGAAGGAAAAACATGGCGACAGAGGTTCAAAACAAGGCTGCGTGGGACGCGTCCCGCTTTGTCCTGCTCTCGGACTATGTGCCCGGGATCGTGCAGGAGATCCGCTATTTCTCAACCTATAATTTTGTGGGCGAGAGGATCGACGGCTATGAGGAGCCCTGCGCCCTCGTGACGGTCGACGCGGCACGCGCGATCAAGGCCGTCGCAAGCCGGGCCAACGTCATGGGCTGGCGGCTGAAAATTTTTGACGCCTACCGTCCGGCCAATGCCGTGCGGCATTTCGTGATGTGGGGGCTCGAAGATCTCGACCAGCGCATGAAGCCGTTTTTCTATCCCACGCTCGAAAAGCAGGAGCTGTTCAGCCGTGGCTATATCGCGAGCCGCTCGAGCCACAGCCGCGGCAGCACCGTTGATCTGACGCTGCTGGACATGCAAAGCGGGAAAGAGCTGGACATGGGCAGCCCCTTCGACTTCTTCAGCGAGGTATCTCACCCGGATTACCGCGGCATCACGGACGAGCAGTACGCCAACCGGATGCGTCTGCGCGAGCTGATGACCGCCGGCGGCTTCTGCCCGATCGACTGCGAGTGGTGGCATTTCACGCTCGCGGACGAGCCGTTTCCGGACACCTATTTCGAGTTTCCCGTTTCAACCGACCCGCTGAAAAGATAAGCTTTCGCGAACCGTCCCCCGGGGCGGAAACGGAACGCGGCTGCGCCCATGACGGCGCGGCCGCGTTTTCCTGTTTTCAGACAGGGATGGAAGAAGAAAAATCTGTTGACTATATGACCTGAAATAAGGTAAAATAACTTGATAGGCACAAGCAAATGTTCTGCGACAGGAGGGACGGGCATGAGAGAGCTGAGGTTCAAAAACGCAAACGAGCTTTCCCACGCTTACATCCTCCTCTCCCCCTCGGCAGAGGAACGGAAAAAGACCGCGCTTGCGCTGGCCGCCGCCGCTGTGTGCACCGCGGGCGAAAACGTCCCCTGCGGGGCGTGCCGCGCCTGCCGCAAGGTGCGCGAGGGCATCCACCCGGACGTCATGACCGTCGGAAGACTGGCCGACGACAAGGGAAAGAAGAAGCGCGAGATCGGCGTGGATCAGATCCGCGCCGTGATCGCCGACTCCGTCGTGCTGCCGAACGAAGCCGAGCGCAAGGTCTATATCATCGACGAGGCCGATGCGATGAACGTCCCGGCGCAGAACGCGGCGCTCAAGCTGCTCGAAGAGCCGCCGCGCGGCGTCCATTTCCTCCTGTGCGCCTCAAACGCCGAGCAGCTGCTTGAAACGGTGCGCTCCCGCTGCGCGGAGATCGTCTGCGGCGCGGGGGAGGAAGAGCCTGATCCCGAGTCTGTCAAGCTTGCTTCCGCCTTTCTCCGGCGCTGCGCCGAAAAGGACGAGGCCCAGCTTTTCCGCTGGTGCGCCGCGAACGAGGGCATGGACAACGCCGCCGCGGTCGCGTTCGTCGAATGTGCGATCGGGCTGCTGACCGATATGCTGTGCAAAAGAAGAAGCGCTCTTTCCATGAGCGACAGGGAAGTATATGATCTCGAACAGTTGATGGAGACAGCTCTCGGTATGCTGCGCGTCAACACGGGCGTCAAGCAGGTCTTCGGTCTGCTTGCCGTCGCCGCGATCCGGGAATAAGAAATCAGAGGAAGAAAAATTGATCGAAGTAATCAGCGTTAAATTTAAAAACCGGGGCAAGTGCTATTTCTTTGCCCCCAACGGTCTGAAGATCCGAAACGGCGATAAGGTCATCGTCGAAACGGCAAAGGGTCTCGAGATCGCCGACTGCTGCCACGGCAACCATATGGCCGAGGATACGGCCGTCGTCCAGCCGCTGCGCAATGTCGTCCGTATCGCCACGGTCGACGATCTGCGCGTGGAGGAGATCAACAAAAAGCGGGAAAAGGAAGCGCTTGTGATCTGCGCGAAAAAAATCGAGGAGCACGGTCTCGACATGAAGCTTGTCGATGTCGAGTGCAACTTTGAAGGCAACAAGACCACCTTCTTTTTCACGTCGAACGGCCGCGTGGACTTCCGCGATCTGGTCAAGGATCTCGCGGGCGTGTTCCGCAACCGCATCGAGCTGCGTCAGATCGGCGTGCGCGACGAGACGAAGATGCTCGGCGGCATCGGCATCTGCGGCAGACCCTATTGTTGCAGCCAGTTTCTCGACGATTTCCAGCCCGTCTCGACCAAGATGGCAAAGGTGCAGTCGCTCTCGCTCAACCCGGCGAAGATCTCCGGCGCGTGCGGAAGACTGATGTGCTGTCTGCGCTATGAACAGGCGGCGTACGAGGATCTGGTCAAAAAGGTGCCCAAGCAGGGCGCCTTCGTCGAGACGATCGACGGCTACGGCACCGCGGTCCAGGTCAATCTCCTGCGCCAGACGGTCAAGGTCCGGCTCGACTCCGACAACGACGACAGCCTGCATCTCTACAAGGCCAACGAACTGTGCGCCGTGCCCGGCGGACGGCCGAAGGACGGCGAGACGCCGCCTCATGTGCTGAACTATGTCCCCGAGGAGCCTGAGGAGGAGATCG
>Ga0247611_10009702_pt1 | contig 11496 bp, 11 predicted proteins | sample 177DNAGHGhighgp2_FD_192422 | JGI IMG/M metagenome (GOLD analysis project Ga0247611, IMG submission 192422) | Sheep rumen microbial communities from Palmerston North, Manawatu-Wanganui, New Zealand - 1770 DNA GHGhigh gp2 | ecosystem: Host-associated > Mammals > Digestive system > Stomach > Rumen... | reverse complement strand
CTCGCTTTCGGGCGGGAGTACGAGCGGCAGGTAACGGACTCCCTTGACGTTCTTTGAATTCAGGTTCTGCCTGAGCGCATCCGATTTTGTAGACGCCTGGTGCAGCTGTTCCCTTGCATCGCGCAGGTCCGCTTCCGCCTTCTCGCGCTTTTCGTCCGCTTCCACGGCGAGACTTTCCCAGGTGTTGCGCTCGTCCAGGCAGTTGTCGTACTTTCGCTTGAGCGAATCGTATTTCGCGTGCTCGTCCTTGTATTGGTCGCGTTCCGCCGTGACGCGCTCAAGGTCGTTCATCAGTTTCTCGACAAGGCACGACATGTCCATGCGGGCCTGCCGCGCCTGCAGCCATTCCTCGCGCATCTCGTTTATGGTATTTAGCTTCTCGACGCGTTCGCGCTCGACAAGTTCGTTCTCGTAGCTTTCGCGTGCCGCGAGCAGGTCGTCCCACGTGAAGTTGAACTTGAGCGAGAGATTCGCCTTGAGAATCTTGAGGAATATGTCCTGCACCAGCGTCTCGGGATTCTCGGCCCAGTCCACCACGTCGAAACGGTTGAATATGGTAATGGGCTGGCCCGTGTAGCAGATGCCGATCTCGCCACCCTGCGGTATTCGTTTGTCTGTAAATTCCTGTGCGAGACGGTCCCTCAGCATGGGGTTCTGCTCTGCGAATACGTGCGCGACGCCGAACAGGCTTTCGGCCACCTTGCTCGGCATGAGCGCGTGAGTCTTTGCCGAACAGCTCAGGTACACGATGGGCAGCACGTTGCGTAGCCCGCCGGTCAGCGCGTTTTTAGCACGGTCAATCTCGCTCGGCTCCAGGATATGCGCCTGCCGCTTTATCTCGTCGATGGCGCCGTCGCCATCCTGGAAGTTCGTGAGCAGCAGTTCTATGACGCGCGGGCGTGCAATTCGCGGTGGCCGTTTGTCACGCCCGAGGTCGCAGTCCAGCGAGACGAAGCAGAACGCGTGCTCCTCCGTCCTCTTGATGGCAATCTGCGTTTTCCAGATGCGGCCGGATACGGCGTCCTTGGTGGTGAACGTGAACCCGATGTAGTCGCAGAGTTTCCACGAGAAGGAGTTGTATTCCAGCTTGTCGCCCGCGAACTCGAACTTGTCGGATGGTTTCTCGTCGAAGTCGATTTGCCGGGGTAACTTCCGGAATAGGTGCTCGTAGTACCGTTTGCCACGCTCGTCCTTGCTGCTGCCGAGCCAGGCGTATATACATTCGCGGTACAGCTCGTCCCACGGCATGTCACTACGCAGGTTAAAAGAAGTTCTGATTAACTGCATAAAAGTCCCCTAGAAATTTTTTTTGGAAAGATAAACTCTTGATAGATATTTTTCAATTCCGTTTTCTAAAGTAGTAAAATCATTCGGGTTTAGTCCCAAAACATCATGCAAATGATTGGGATTTCCTAAAAATTGCTGAACATCGTAGTTGCGGGCATCTTTTTTCAAAACAGAAAAATGCATTTGTTTCTTCCGCAATATGTCAATTATATCTGTAATCCTGTTTTCTCTGCCTGGCAGGATATGAATAGTTTCCTTTTTGATTTTACCTGCGTCTAGAAATTCCATGCATCTTATAATTGACTTGACGGTATCGTCAATGAATGTGAAGTCAATAATCTGCGCACCACCTTCAAGTGTCAATTCTCCGCCTTGCAAGGCTGTTTGAACGAATTTAGGAACGACACGTTTGGGAATATCGTATGTATTGCCATATACATTCGAGAATCGCAAAACGCAATATTTTTCAAATGAGGCTTTCACGATGCGTTCGCCTTCCAGCTTGTAAAAGCCATAAATATTGAGCGGAAGTAAATCAGCATTTTCAGAAACAGGAAAATTCTTTTGTTCACCGTAAACTTCACGACTGCTTCCGAAAATAAACCAGGAACTCCTATTTTCGGCGGCTGCGGTAGCGATGTACTTGGTTCCGTTGTAATTTGTATCGATGCAGTTTTTCTTGTCGTTTTCTGCATCTTCGACACGGCTTACTGCTGCCAGATGAACGATTCCGTCGAACTTGTGCTTTCGGACATAGGATTGCACCAACTCCTTATTACGGATATCCAGTTGCTCGTAGCGAATGTTCTGTTTGAGCGCATTGGCGTTTGATGGAAAGGGCTTTATATCTATGCCATAAAGCTCTGCTTCACAATTCTGCTCAATAAGGGTTTCTAAAAGCGTCCTTCCAATAAAACCGAGTGCTCCGGTTACTAAAATCTTCTTGTTTTTCAAATGCATAAAATCGTGCTCCCGTTTTCGTCAATTATTTTCTTTGTCCAGTCGAAATTCGTTACGAGTGCAAAACCGTTATAGAACGGTTCAATATTCAGATAGCGCTCAGGATAAAGTTCGTTCCCGTTAATATCGGAATGATACCAGCCCTTTTCATCGCGGGCTGGAGCGATGTTCTTGTGAAAAACGCCCAGATCCAGGAATCCCTTGCCATTTAGGTACTCTCCATCGGCCTTGATATGGCGCCACATGCCATCGGCACACTTTACGCAGGCTATTCCGTCTCTAAAATCACCTGCATAGAGAAATGTTTGCGGGTATAGGCGATTTCCTTTTGAATTGATGTGGAAATAATCCCCCTCCTTGCTGCGAACGGGACAGATATTTTCCTGAAAATTCCCGCACCAGGCATAGCGCTCGCTGTAAAGAGGCTTGCCTGCAGTATCGATATGGAAACACCCTTCTTTTGATGTTACTGTTGCTAGGCCACAGTAGAATCCAAATGTTCGTTCATAGCGATCCGAATAAAGTTCGGATCCGTCAACGGTGATATGGTACCATCCCGATTCGTCTTCTACGGGAGCAATCCCCGGCTCATGGAATTTCAAGATTGACTTGAAAACTTTAAAGACAGGTTCTCCATGGTAATAGAACCGCTTTTCCGTTTGTGAATCCTTAATATCTCGCCAATTCATCTTACTTCTCCATTTTTTGAAATTTTCCGTTTAACACAAGACCGTCCAAGTTCATTCGCTTCGTCGATTCTAGGGCCTGCTCTGGCGTATGCACAATGGGCTCTCCCTGCACATTGAATGATGTGTTGACAAGAGCGAGGATTCCATGCCTTTCGTACAAATACGAAAGTAGGCGGAACATAAAGGGATTATCGCTTTCGTTAGCAATAGTCTGGATTCTTGCCGTATCGTTTGCGTGAACGACACCCGCCATCTGCGCCCTATATTCCGGCTTAATCGTAAAGTCCATAAGCATAAATCGAGCCAGTCCGTTAATCTTCTGATCCGTAACTCTCCTTGCGTTTTTCTCTAGCATTATCGGGGCTACTGGACGATACCATTCGCGCCGTTTTATTTCCATACTCATTTTTTTTGCGAGTTCCTGGCTATTTGCAAGTGCGATCAAACTGCGATTCCCAAGTGCCCGGGGACCAGCTTCTGCCGGACCATTACACACTCCGACAATACCGCCTTTCATAAGAACTTCCGCTACACGGGAAATTTCATTTTCATCAATATCAAAATCATTATGCGGCAAGCCAACATTACAAAGGTATGGACTGTGAATTTCAATCTTATTCCCCTTTTGCATTTCGAGGAATGCAGCTGCGCCGATGCTTAGCCCGCTATCATTGCAGCATGGAGCGATAAAGATGTCCTTAAACATTCCGCTTTCAACAATCTTTGAGTTGGTCACGATGTTCAATGCGCATCCACCGCCATAGTAAAGATAGTCGGTATGGAACTTCTCCTGAAGAGATTTTAGTTTTGTCAACACTGCTGTTTCAAAAATGTACTGGAATGTCGCTGCACAATCTTGCAAAAAGGGGTTCTTGGTATCGAATTCTGGACAAACATCGCCAAACCTTTCCTTTGCAGACTGCAGTATGTCAACCCCGTGATGTCGGCCGCATCCATTAAAGAAATGATTGTCCCTAAGCCAGTTCTCGATTTCTGGCTGATATGTTCCCCAGCTTGCAAAGCCCATCAGCTTTCCAGGAACTGAGCAGTGCGCATAGGGGGCAATATTAAGCGTTCGAAAGGCAAGCTTGTTGTCGTTGAACAGTTTTGATGCGAAGCCTAAATCTGTCCAATTGTTTTCAACAAATTTGAGCATCCCATCTTGATATAAAAAAGCGGAATAATTGCCAAGACTGGATGCCCCATCAAACGAAATGAGTAGACTGTTCTCCTTAAATGCTCCATAAAAAGGAATTGTGGTAGAAATGTGGGCTAGTTCATGAGAGCAGCAATATGCAGCAAGTTCCTTTCCGCCCCACCCTTCGCGGTTGTTTAGATATGCCCGTGCAGGAGTCAATGCTGGGGAGAGAATTTCAAGCCTGTTCGCTTCAAAATGCAACCTTCCGCTATGCGAAATGAATGCGTTACCCGTGAAATCATTGACACACACGAGGTCAAAATCGTCAGGTAATGGAATCGTACCATCATCGATCAGTTCCTCAATGAAGAGGTCTAACCGATTGTCGTATTTTCTCCGTGTATATCGCTCCAATTGCAAATATTTAACAATCTTTCCATCCTGCATTAAGCACAGGTTGTGATCATGTACGAAGGACGGATAGGGAGTATTGTTCCTGTCTTTAATGCCATATAGGGCTAGTGTAGGTTTAGACATTCTATTTGCACTCCTCTAGAAGTTCTTATGTGAAATCAAGAATTATACCGTCTAAAAAATTTATCCAATTCTCAGCATCATAAGCATGAATCCCGTTGGCAAAAGCAAAATGAGCTATCAACGCATCATGTGTCACAAAGAGTGTCATGCCCTTTTCTGAAGTTCTGGCCTTAAGCCATTGTATGGGGTGAACCCGAAGAAAATCTGCCGAGGCAAGGCCATTTACAATTTCGCCACGAGAAAAGCGTTCATAGACGCCCATGCAGCCATACTCTAGATAAGCCTTGCCTGCTATATCGGCATCGGCGATATGAAAGCCAGGATTTCCAAGCATATCATCGTAAATGATTTCTGGGGCACTAGAGCTAAGCCCCTTTTTTATGCACTCGGCAGTTTGGACACACCGTGGGACAGGGCTTGTATAAATGCGGTTCACCTTGAAACAAGACAGCATTTTTCCAAAGTGGGTTGAATCAGCGACCCCATTCTGGGTGATCAGAACATCGTTTCCATAGCTTCCCGCTGGAATAGCTTCGCGTTCGCCATGACGAAGTAATACGGCAATCCGCCTGGAATCCATATCTTCAATCTTTTGCAACTTTTCCAATAATGTTGTCATACATGCCTCATCCTTAACGCACTGCGATATCGGTCTTCCATTGCTCTATTTTTTGGGGAGCGACTCCGCAAGAAAGCAGAAATGCTTCTGCGCCCCCGCATTCCTTGATAGCCGCTATGAAAGAGCGGATATTCTTTACGTCAGAATCCATTTCGCTTTCGAGATACTCGCATTCAAGGACCTCGTCAGATTCTCCCAAAAGCAAGCCGATGAGGGCGCAAACCGCTCCTGTGCGGTCTTTTCCCGCGTGGCAGTGAATCATTATCACTTCTTTAGAAACATCGATTTCCGAAAAAAATTTACGGAAAAATTCTTTGTTCCCCAATGCGAACCAACGGTATTCCTTTTCCATATCCGAGTAGTGAGGAAATTCTGAATCGTAATCCAACGAACGCATGATATCCATTGGAAGCGGGAGGTATCTTATATGGTAATCGTTAAGCAATTTCCTGTCGTAGGGTTTATCCCGTTTCTCATTTTCGTCCCGTATATCGACTATGGTCGTAATCCCATTTTTCTTGATGGCGACATTAAAGGCGTTGCTATCTTGATAGCGGGTAAAGCTCGAAGAGCGAAAAATAACCCTAGGCCGGCATTTTTTACACAGCATGGAAAGATCGCGGAAATTCCATATATAGTCCCTCTGGTAGATGTATTCAAGAAACGACTTGATGTCGTCTATTTCTTTCTCGGAGTGGCAACCGCACAATTCTATCGCGTTGTAGAAGAAATTAAGAAGCAGTCGCTTCTTCTTGTTCGCTTCCGGGAGAGCCAAAGAGCAAGCTAGTTCTAAAAATTCCTCTTTATGTTGTTTGTCAAAAAACTTTGTGATGTTTCTGGGTGAATAATAGAAGTCTATTCGCCCCTGGGCAATGTACAAAAGTTGGATTGCCACGTGTAAAGCGATGTTGTAATCGAAGTAAAATCGATAGCTATCGCTCCTTCTGTGCATATCGGAAGCGTTTTCAAATTCATATATAAATTTATCCACCAAGTCCTTCACAAGGCGTTTCTTGCTTGTATCAAGCCCTTGTTTTTTTTCTGAAAGAATCGCGTCAAGATGTTCCCTTAAAGCGGGGGCGACCTCAGGATTTGCAAAAACGATGCTCTTTTCCTTGGCCTCGATTTCTGAACCAAGAAAATGCTTGTCTAGACCACTCATTTGCGTCGTTACTGCCAACTCCATTTTCGGGCAATCCGCGAAATACACGACAAACTTATCACGAAGGGCTATAAACCGAATATCCTTGACACCCGGAAGGCATAGCTTCATTTGCGAAATGAAATCTTCAACAAAAAAGCCATTCTTTTCCACCCATAGCGAAAAATCAATATCGGACCTTGTCGTAAATGTTCCTCGTGCAAATGACCCCATCAAAAGCACGGCATTCAGCCCCTTGCACTTGGGGAACACCTCGTCCGTCATTGTTTTAATAATATCTTCCTGCTTCATAACTGCTCCATATCCTGTATAATTAAGAGAAGATCTTTCAGAGACTCTTCCGTGACAATGTCCATATCAATTACCGTGCAAGCGCTCATTTGCGACCATTTCCTATGCATGGCTCCAGAACGGATTAGGGGATCCGTTTCTTTGGCAAGCGAGAAAGCCTTTTCGGGCGGAGCCGGATACGGAACAACCCATTGACGTTCTTTTAATCGTAAAAGGCACTCTTCCAAGGGTGTTTTCAATATTATGATGAGTTTCTGCTCCGGCAAGGATTGCATTGTTTCAAACAGGGCTTCGCCTGTATCCCCGGCACCCATAACCTCAATAATCTGATTCTTCTCCGGAACTATGGCGCCGTAGAAGCTTCTTTTCGCGACTTGTTCGGCTTCCGTAGTCCCGTCCCCATAGCGTTTCCGGAAATCGTCAATTGCAACAAGCTCAAACTCATTTAACTTGTCTGAAAGCACACTAGACAGTGTAGACTTTCCGGAACCGATATTGCCGAAGACAAGAATCTTCATGACTACTCTCCCTTGCGTTCACATCTCATGTTGCATTTCTTGCAGTTTTCGCTGTCGCCCCAGTTGTTGATGAAATCGCAGTAGTGCTTTCCGTTCCACATTGTCAAGGGCGACTGGTCCTTGACATTCCTGAAATCGCCAAATGCCTTGCGGACTTCCGAGGGGCAACAACAGATTTGGTATGAGCCGTCGTATTCAACCCATAGTTCCTTTCCCAGGAACTGGCAGAATGTGTTGTCGTTGTTTAAGGCCGGCTTTGTTAGGTCAACGGGGTCAAAATTTACGAGCTTGACCTTGTCGCCCGCAATTTTGTGGCACTCTTCACAGGCTTGATTCCAGAGGGCGGCATTTTCTGGTGTTCTGAGCATTTCGCAATCCAGAGCATCCGACGTTTTCCAGAGGTGGTGCCCTTTAACGCGGTTGACGCCATGTTCGATTGCCCAAGCAATGATATTCTTGAGTTCATCCAAGTTAGACTTCATGAACGTGCATTGCAATGTGACTGTTGCCTTAGAACCAGTTTCATCTCGCATCTGGATGAATCGTTCGATATTATGGAGTTGCTTTTGCGTGTTTGCTCCGCACATGATATTTTCGTTGATTTCGGGGTTTATCCCGTTCAAGCTGAACTTGACATCCGAAATGATATTGACCAATTTAGGCCCCCAGTGTTCAATGCCTTTCCCGGGGAATGTTCCGTTAGTTGTCAGGTTCATCTTGACATGGAGATCCTTGCACAGACCTACGAGTTCTTCAAAATGGGGGTACAGTAGCGGTTCGCCCATAGTGGAGGGGATGATTTCTTTTAAGCCATGGTGGACAAGCCTTTCGATTGTATCCTTGACGACATTAAAGTCTAAATCCGGGCGAGGAGACTCTTTTAGCCTGTGCCTATTCGCTTCCGAGAACGTGTCGCACATTTTGCAGTGCAGATTGCACTTGTCGGGGTTCGTGATGAACGTCATTCGCTGCGGGCATGGACGATGCGGGTACACAATGTTCTGCTTCTTTATCTCGCTGTACTTTTGCATGCATAGAGCTGCATCATCTTCTATCGAGACGACCTTCTCAATTGGCTTGACTAGATTCAGCAGCTTTTCAGGATGGTTGACAAGGTCCTGCATCCTGTTACGGAGGTCTTCGGCATCACCGAGCTTGAACGTGAATCCGTCTACACCATCATGGACAAGTTCGGCCATACCGCCCCTGTCGCTTACCAACACGGGGAGCTCGACACTCTGGGCTTCCTGTATAACAAGCGGGGCGTTTTCAAGCCAAATGGATGGGCACACCAGAACATCCAAAGAGTCTAGGACACTTTGCAGTTCATTGTTGTGATACGGACCCTTGAACTGGATTCGGTCGCTAGAATACTGTTCCTTTAGTCTTTTGCCATAATCGCTTTCGTAATCGCCGTAAATGAGCAGCTTGGCGTTTCCTTCCACATTATTAAACGCTTCACAAAGAAGGTGAACTCCCTTGGTGTGGATAATCCTGCCGGTAAAACCGAATGTAATTTCGGGGTGGAGTTCCTTAGGATGCTTAGCTAGTTTCGAGACATTGAACCCATATTTGGCATAGACGATTTTACGGCTGTCAACGCCCATATTTATATAGAAGTGCTCAAGCGTATGCGACGGTGCGAAAAACACGTCAATGCAGTCTAGGGTTTGACGGATGTGTTCATCACGTTCCTCGATGAGTCTAGGCTCGAAGTCATCTTTTTGGTAATGGAATGCGGCACACTTTGTACATTGGGCAGCATTGGGCAGGGGGCATATCTCCCAGTTCTGTGGGTTAATGAGCTGCCCGCGATGGCAGAACATCCAGAAATCATGAATGGTGAACAGGACGGGTAAACCGAATTCCCTTTTTGCGATGATAGGAATCTGCGTGGAGAGATGCGACAGATGGCCGATATGAACGACATCGGGATTAACCTTTTTTACATATTCACGGAATGCGTCGTCGATTTCCGGATTCAGATATTTGTCATAGAAGGTGGCGGGTGTCGGTTCGTAATTGTTTATCTTACGAATATGCACGCCCTCTTCAAAGGAGTCAAAGAACTGGTGCAAGGGGATATCTTTATCCTCAATGCGGTGAAAAACGAATACGTCGTTCGTTTTCGCCAATTCCCGTGCGAGATTGTATGTATAAACCTCGGAACCAGCCATGTAGTATGGAGGGTAGCCATGGATAACGAGTAGAATCCTCATAAGAATCCTCTAGAAAAAAGTGTTCAACTATAATCGGCCCATATAGTGAGCAGATTGTTTACAAAGACGGAATTTTGAGGGGAAAGTTCTATCTTTGTTTCATTCTTGCACTTCACCCTTGTGGTTCCAACCGTAGAAACAAATTTCAGCCAGTTGGCGGATTGCTCCGAAGAAGCGACAGGCGTTGCCTGCATTTTTAAATATACATCCGAAAGATGAACTTTTCTATCCCACACGGTGTAAAAATTCATATACATTAAAAGTGCTCCCCAAGGCTCAGGCCTCGCTGCGTTCCAGAATTTGCCGATTCCAGTCTGGCGAGGCCTGGCCCGAGGATAGGGGCGTGGGTTCTCCTACCACTGCAGAATGTTGCTGGTGATGTGCCATCCGAGCCTTTCGGGGCACTGATAGATGTTCAGGCCCTTCCGGCATACTTCCGAGCGGGTTGAGGCGATTTCGGCCGCCTCGCTAAAGGTTGTGTAGAGCTTCTTGAGGCGCCCCCGCTTGTCGCGGCAATCACAGCGGCGCTCAGCAACGGGAACTAGGCTAACCCTGCGCAGGCGCTTTATCAGGGTGGCGGTAGGGATGGAGGAGGGGGTCTTGGTAATGGTCATGTTCAGTCCTTTTTTTTTGTGTTGCGGGGCGACGTTTCCGCCCTTCTTTTACAGATTTAGAATCCCCAAAAGGGACAAAAAGGGACATGAACTTGCTGAAATTTAGGCCAAATTTTCCTTTTTTTGTCGAAATTTTGCATATTTCTCAATGAATTAGTCCTTTTGGAAAATTTTTTATTTATTTTGGGAACTATGAAAAAGCTGCTCGTTTCCCTTTCCATGCTCGCCTTCGTCTGTGCTTGCGACGATTCCGAGGCAAAACAGTCATCCTCTAACCGTTCTGCCGATTGCCCCCAGGTGGAGTGCAAGTGCGACAATGCCGAAAAGACCCCCGAAATAAAGGAAGAGTCTTCTGGCTGGAAAAAGGCGCTCGGCGAAGTTGCCAAGGTCGGTGCTGGCATGGCGGCGGGAGCTGCCCTTGCAAACAAGATGCATTGCGACCGTTTTGATATCGAGGTGGAATACCTCCTGCTTGATGCGTGCCTCAATACATGTAGCGGAGTTGCCGAAAGGGATGCCCGCATTTCTAAATGTGCCCGCGCCATTCAGGACATGGAATGCTCACAGAAGCTTTCGCAGGGTGACATTCACAAGAGCGTGAATAGCAGTTGCCCGATTCAATAGGATGCCCGAGCAGGATCTAGCCAAAGAGAAATCTCTCGCCGATGAATGGCGCGAGGTGCGTAATGATCTTTCCCTGATGTTCAAGGAAAGGCAACTTGATTTTGCCAAGGCTGCTGAACGTTACGAACTGGCGCTCCATGAAGAAGACTTGGATTACGTATTCAACTACGAGCGGGTAAAGAAGTTCTGGAAGAAACCTCCCAAGCCAGGTGCCTCACCAGATGCCTTGCAAAAGGACTGCCCTGAACCATCGAGATTGCCCAAGGCATTGGAATACCTGAGGGCCGTGCGTACATACCTTCTCGAAAAAGAAGGCCTTGTTGTGGGCAAGAAAAATTCTGATGCGAAACGACGCCTGATTGAAAAGATTGGCCTTGACAACTGGAATGTAGTCTACAAACAAGTTATAAGGCGGGTCGAAAAAGAAGAAGAGGAAGAGGGCTGGAAGTAGCCCTATTCCACATTAGACTATGTAAACAGTGGTTTACATTCGTGCGGTTTTGTACCTTGTTTAACGGGGTGGATGTCCGCCCCCACAACAAGGAGGCCATCATGAAACGCGCAAACGTTATCCTGTTCATTGCCTTCGTTCTTCTCGTGACGACATCTTTTGCCGCAAGGACGGTCAAGTCCAAACAGGGCGACATAGATCTTGCCTTCGAGCGGGGCGGGAGCACCATAGTATGCACAGCAGGGTTCTACGATGAACTCACCGTCGTCAAGGAGGCAGATACGGATGTCCTCGTGCGCGGGAGTTGCGGTCAGGGTTGGGTTGACAAGGCTAAGGTCGAACTGGTGGCAAAGCCCGCGGGCGACAAGAACCTCAGCTTCAACGAGT
>Ga0247611_10009699_pt1 | contig 11500 bp, 10 predicted proteins | sample 177DNAGHGhighgp2_FD_192422 | JGI IMG/M metagenome (GOLD analysis project Ga0247611, IMG submission 192422) | Sheep rumen microbial communities from Palmerston North, Manawatu-Wanganui, New Zealand - 1770 DNA GHGhigh gp2 | ecosystem: Host-associated > Mammals > Digestive system > Stomach > Rumen... | reverse complement strand
AATGAGCTCTATATGGAACCCGTAAGGGTACTAAACTCAAACCTAATGTAGTTTTAGGGTATTTCGTACTTTTAGTTGTTTTAGGAATTAAAAACAGAAAAATATGGCTGAATTTAAGAATAATGGTAAACTGAAGTTGCTGATCATTGTGGGTACAAGGCCTGAAATAATACGTCTTGCTGCAGTTATTAACAAGTGTCGTCAGTACTTTGATTGTTTGCTTGCACATACTGGTCAGAACTATGACTATAACCTTAATGGGGTTTTCTTCAAGGATTTGAAATTAGCAGATCCTGACATTTATATGGAAGCAGTAGGAGATGACCTCGGCGCTACGATGGGTAATATCATCAACAAGAGTTATAAGGTGATGGTAGAGACTAAACCTGATGCAGTGCTGGTGCTGGGAGATACAAACTCATGTCTGAGTGTGATTGGTGCTAAGCGTCTGCATATTCCTATCTTCCACATGGAAGCTGGTAATAGGTGTAAGGATGAGTGCCTGCCAGAAGAGACGAACCGCAGAATCGTGGATATTATCAGCGATGTGAATATGGCTTATTCTGAGCATGCACGTCGATATCTGGCTGATTGTGGGCTGCCTAAAGAGCGTACTTATGTGACTGGTTCGCCTATGGCCGAGGTACTGCATCAGAATCTGGCAGAGATTGAGGCTTCGGATATTCATTCTAGGCTCGGACTGGAGAAGGGTAAATATATCCTGCTGAGTGCGCATCGGGAGGAGAATATCGATACGGAGAAGAACTTCTTAAGCCTCTTTAATGCTATTAATAAGATGGCGGAGAAGTATGATATGCCGATATTGTATAGCTGTCATCCTCGTAGCCGTAAGCGTCTTGAACAATCGGGATTTGTGTTGGATCGTCGTGTGATTCAGCATGAACCGCTTGGATTCCATGATTACAATTGTTTGCAGATGAATGCTTTTGCTGTGGTGAGCGATTCGGGAACACTGCCAGAAGAGAGTAGTTTCTTTACTTCAGTGGGTCATCCGTTCCCCGCAATTTGCATTAGAACATCAACGGAAAGACCAGAAGCATTGGATAAGGCTTGCTTCTTTATCGCTGGCATTGATGAGAAGAGTCTGCTACAAGCTGTTGACACAGCTGTTACCATGAATCAGAATGGGGATTATGGAATACCTGTGCCGGATTACATCGAGGAGAATGTATCTACCAAAGTGGTGAAGATTATACAAAGCTATGTGGGAATAGTTAATCGTTTCGTCTGGCGTAAAGAAGTGTAGTATGCGAATATTAGTGACTGGTGCCAAGGGGTTCGTGGGTAAGAACCTCTGTTGGGCGTTAAAGAATATACGAGACGGAAAGGATCGGACGAGGCCGTCGCTAAAGATAGACGAGGTCTACGAGTATGACATTGACTCTGTTCAAGAGCAACTTTCAGAGTGGTGCCAGAAAGCGGACTTCGTTTTCAATCTGGCGGGGGTGAACAGACCCAAGGAAACCTCTGAGTTTATGGAGGGAAATTTCGGCTTTGCTTCGACTTTGCTGGATACACTCAAAAAGTATGGGAACAAATGTCCGGTGATGTTGTCTTCGAGTCAACAGGCTTCGCTGACAGGACGCTTTGGTAACTCTGAGTATGGTCGTTCGAAAAAGGCTGGAGAGGAGTTGTTCTTGGATTATAGTGCTGAGACTGGGGCTGAGGTGTTGGTATATCGGTTTCCGAATTTGTTTGGTAAATGGTGCAGGCCGAATTATAACTCGGTTGTGGCAACGTTCTGTAATGCATTTGCAAACGACCTCCCTTATACAGTGAATGATCCGAGTGTAGAATTGGAGTTGCTGTATATTGATGATTTGGTGGATGAGATGCTGGATGCATTAGAAGGAAAGGAGCATCGCTGTGAGTTTGATGGACTGGATGTTCTGCCACAGTCAGATGGTAAATACTGCTATTGCCCGATTACTCATAGAGCGACATTGGGGGGAATCGTGGAGCTGTTGAAGAGCTTTGCGGAGCAACCGAAGTCATTGATGATACCGGAGATTCCAGCAGGTTCATTTGCTAAAAAGTTGTATTCAACTTATCTCTCGTATTTACCATATGAGAAGACTGCTTTTGCGCTGAAGATGAACGTGGATGAAAGAGGCTCGTTTACCGAACTGGTTCATACACTGAATGCAGGGCAGGTTTCGATTAATATCTCTAAGCCTGGTATTACGAAAGGACAGCATTGGCATCATACTAAATTCGAACAGTTCATTGTCGTTGCTGGTCACGGTTTGATCCAACAGAGGAATCTTAATGATCCTTCTGGCGAGGTGCTGGAATGGGAAGTCTCAGGGGATAAAATCCAAGCAGTTCACATGTTGCCTGGTTATACCCACAATATCATTAATCTTTCCGAGACTGAGGATTTAGTAACAGTTATGTACTGTAACGAGATATTCAATCCAAATAAGCCTGATACATTTTTCGAGAAAGTTTAAGTCTTAGAAATGATAATTGATAGAAATGTTCTCGATGAACTGACGGCTAAGGCAAAAGAGAATCCGAGGCTTCGTATGGCTTTGGATTTGAGGAATAGTCCTGAGGATCTTTCGCAGAGGATGTTAAATGCGCTGGAGCCAGGGACGGTAATGCCGATACATAGACATCATTGGAGTTCTGAGACTGTAGTGATACTAAGGGGTAAGGTTCGCTGGCTATTTTATGATGAGAATGGCATTGAGACGGAATGTGTTTTGCTTGATGCTGATGGGGATGTGAGATGTCTCAATGTTGAAAGGGATAGATGGCATTCTCTGGAGTGCCTGCAGAGCGGCACCGTCTTGCTGGAATGCAAGGATGGAATATATCGGCCGCTGGCAGAGGATGAGGTGATACAAGGGAAGATAGTGTAAAGAGTTGTTAAAGGAGCTGAAGATGCTGTTTCCGATAGAGGGGTAAGGAGGACTTAAATTAGCATATGACTGATTCATTCCAATATATTATATCCCGTCTTTGTTATGACATCGAACAAGGACAGTCTTATTACGATAAGAAGATTGCCGTTATGATTTCTGACGCAAAAAGACTTAGAAGGGATAGACATAATATTCGTTCAATCGACAGAGTGATGTATGACTATACCGTTATCTTGGAGCAAAAGAGCGGTGCTATGCTTGATTCTTTCAATGAATACAAGCTGGATAAGGGTGAATATGAGAGGTTATTGACTATTTTCAAATCTATATGAATCTTAAACTTCTTGAACTTCATAGAGAACAATTAAAATTGGCTTTCTACAGGATTTCAACCATACCTTTATCCGATGTTAGATTAGTGGAGTTGAGGAGATCAATAGGTGACTTGATAAATGCGTTTCAGTACATAGACTTTGCCATTGAAGATAAATATGATATATACAACTACCGTGATTGCATCGCTCTTCTACAAGAATGGACAGGATGGATTGCCAATCAGCAGTATGGCACTAAACCTCATGCGGTTATCAAATGCCTGGACATAGCTGCAAGTGAATGGATTGATGATTCATCTCAATATATTTTTGTCGCAACGGATGGGGATTTTGGTATATATTCTGAAAATCCAAGTGTTGATTTGTTGTTTGACTGGATATATCAACGGTTTAATATATATATAGCTTATAGACTTGTTCATATTCAAATACCATTTCATCTTGACGATGACTATCTTTTTAATGTCTGCCTTTATCATGAACTGGGGCATTTCATCGACAGCCAACTCAAAGTGACTGACGGAATGGCATTAATTATATGTGAGGAATGGTACAAGAAAAATCCGAACTCAGGAACAACGGGACGAAACTGCTGGGAAGATAACACAATAGTTTTCCAAAGGCATATGAAAGAAATATTTGCCGATGTCTTTGCTGCTCAGTACGTTGGCAAAAAGATAATAGAATATATACTTTTTAAAGGAGAGGATGCAATGAATAGAGTTACACCATTTCATCCGACTCCTTCATTCCGAATAGCGATGATAGAAGAATTGTTGAATGATAATAAAGGCAATGCTATCCTTGATTATATGAATGATGCAATAACAACTATATCCGGTAATTCACTATCGAAAAGAGATCAGACAGAAGGCGTTATATTGACAGCAGGCAACCTCACTTTCTCACCGGCAAATATACATCAAGTGTTTACTGCATCATGGGACACATATCTGCATCATGTTGAAACTGTGGGAAATAATGTGCCTGATAGTTATAATATGACATGTCGATCTGCAGAGGAGGCTATTAAAAGAAGTTTGGTATAGAATAGAGTGAAAATAAATATTAATCTTTCTATTCTGGTATTTTCAAAAGGATACTCATTCTTTGAAGTCATTTATGAGATGGTAATGGAAAACTCTATCGGGGTGGCAATGTTTGCAGAATATCCTAATGAAGGATAGATATTATAATAGTAAACGATAAAGTATGCAATAATAGGATATGTTTTCACATTATCCTACGGTGATTTTGAGGGCGAATTTTTAAGTAGAATAATCTTTTTATTAATATGGATATTTCATTAAGAATCAAGGATGTTGGGGATGCTAAGTTGTTTTTGCAGCCTAAAAGGGAAATCTGCGAAAATAATGATGGTATGGCAAACGAGTTTATTTTAGTGAGATGCCAAGAGGATTTCGATAATCCTTTTATGACTCTTCGGATAGATGAAAAGGGAAATTATGAGATTCTAAACGAGCGGGATATAGATGAAGACCGAGATTTCTTGAAAGAAAAACTTTCAGACTTTACCTTAAAGATAACTGAAGCATTGCGGCAAGGTGAGGATTTATCGGCAGTAAACATCCCTGAGACTGTAGTTAAGATTAAGCCCTACGATCCTGAACTGATACGAGTGGAACCTAGTAATATCACATTAAGAGAGGCTTATATGATGATTGCTAATGGTGATATTAATCTATCTCCAGACTTCCAGCGTAATGTGGTATGGGATGATGGAAGAAAATCTAGGCTTATAGAATCCATTCTGTTAAGAATACCACTTCCTGTTTTCTATTTCTCAGCTGACCGAAAGGGCGTGCTTTCTGTAGTGGACGGGCTGCAGCGTCTGACGGCAATTAAAGAGTTTATGGAGAATAAACTTCCTCTTCAAGATTTGGAATACTTGGATGATTATGAAGGAAGTACGTATAATAAAGGGAAAAAGACCTTAGATGACAGATTGCTCAGAAGGTTTAATCTTACCCAGATTATCATCAATGTGATTGATGCACAATCGCCAACAAAGGTAAAGTATGATATTTTCAGAAGGTTGAATACTGGTGGTAGACCGTTAAATTCGCAAGAGCTTCGAAATTGTTTGGCATCTGAAGAGTTGAGACAAGCTCTGCGAAGTATGGCTAAGAGTGATGAATTCAAAGCCACTACAACTAACAGCATCTCTGACGAAAGGATGGAGGCTCAGGAATATGCACTTAGATTTATCAGGTTTAGGATGCTTCATATTACACCGAATAAGAAAATTGAAGAGTATTCGGGGAATATGGATGAGGAACTGGACAATTTTGTGGATTATCTGAGTAGTAAAGAGGATTTTAACTATGATGAATATGTGCAGGCATACGACAGAGCGATGAAGAATGCTCGTCATTTGTTTGGAAGGCATGCCTTTAGAAAGGTTTACAAAGATACAAAGGTATATGACTATCGCTCTGTTATTAATAAGGCTCTTTTCCTTAGTTGGTCGGTATTGTTGGCTGATTTTGAATATGAGGAAATTAGTCAGATTAAGAAAGATAGTTGGATAGGCGAACTTGGCACAGCTATTAGTGAGGATGAACACTATTACAATATGTTAACATACGGAACAAATGGCTGGAAGAACATTATCTATGCCTTTGATAAGGCTCATCAAATTATTGAATTGTTATTGGGCCTATAGGTTATGAAGGATATTTTAAGAATAAAAAACTTCAAGTGTTTTAAATCACAGGAGTTTGTCTTGCATAACTTAACTGTTTTAGTAGGTGCAAATGGGATGGGCAAAAGTACCGTCGTCCAATCGTTGCTTCTTATCAGAAACACTATAGAAAATGATTCTGATATAGTACTGCTGAACGGCTCGTACGGGCTGGAACTTGGAACTAATGCTTCTGTGATAAATCAAGATGCAGATGATGATTTAATAGTTTTTTCGATAACTGATGAACATAATGAAGTGAGATTTTCCATAAAGTTAAAAGGGGATAGCGAGAATGAGAGATTGGATTTGAGAAGGGTACACCTACTACAAGGTGACTATGAAGGAATACTTGCTGATGAATTCTATTTCATATCGGCAGAGAGAACAGGTCCTAGGGTTTCACAAAAGGTAGTGACGATGAACTTCTTGAATACAGGTATATATGGGGAACATACAGGACAAGTTTTGGCGAAGAAATTCTTGAAGGTTCCGGAAAACAGGAGACATCCGTCCTTGGAGACCCCTTATCTCCCAGAGCATGTAAATGCTTGGATTAAAACAATACTCCCAGATGTTGAGGTTACAGCATACGAAGATGTTAGACTTCAGACCAGCCAAATAAAGATAAGAAATAAGAGATCGATGGATTTCATCGAATCTACCAATATAGGTTTTGGCATCAGCTATGCTCTACCTATAATAGTCGAGGGGCTTGTTGCGGAAGATGACAGATATTTTATAGTTGAAAATCCGGAAGCGCACCTGCATCCATCTGCACAAACAGGCATGGGCAAGTTCCTAGCGATGCTTGCAGATAAAGGATTGCATGTAGTAGTTGAGACTCATAGCGATCATTTGCTTGATGGAATACAGATTTACGCAGCAGAGCATCCCGATACAAGGAATGATTTTGTCATATATAACTTCGGTCAAGATGACGAAAAGAAACCTGATATTACAGCTATTACGTTTGACGGGGAATTAGATTATTCGGTATGGCCAAAGGGCTTCATGGATCAGACAAACAAAAACTATGAGGAATTTATAGATAAGAGAGCTGCTCAAAATGTTTAGTTACTATTTTCAGAACAGATCTTATTTTTTTGCTAACGACCAGAATGTTGTTGATCATCTGAATGCACTGAACAAAATCGTTGCCAATAGTGACCAGTTTGATCATTTCGTACAACCGCTGGACTTTTATGATGGTATTTTTGACAGATGGGGGAATACGGTTGGGAGTGTGCTTAAAGACAGTAACAGAACGTCGAAGTTTATTGTCGAAAGGGTACTTCCAAGGATTCGGGGAAGATGCAAAATCATTACAAATAGCTATAAGTCAATAGCTGAAATGAATGTGGATTATTATAATACGAGTAATGCTTTTCTTTGTGCAACCACTCGGACGCCAACTATCGGAATCGTAGTTGATTATAAAGATTATGTTTCATTCAGATCATTCATCATATCCCAGACAATTGGGCCCGGAAATTTCAGGAAATGCTGCCAGATGATGCTCAAGAAGACTGTCCTGACTAAGGATGCCTACGACATGGTCAAACCATACGGTAAGATGGTAAAACAGATCTATGAGCGACTACTGCAGTTAGACCATTATCTGCTTTACGAGTGGAAGAAGGGAGCGTTTAATGAAGGTGATGTTGCAGCAAAGACTCCTTTAACCATATCGGATGAATCTGACAGTGTGAAACGTGATAGGGTTTATAATCACCATCGCTATTTCAGAATTCCGAATATCGGAGGTCAGTATTGCTTTCTACATATAAAAACCGGGGCGTTGAGATTCCATATATATCCAGATGAGAGTACGAAGACAATATATGTTCCGTATATAGGCCCACATCTGCCTACTCCAGAGAATCCGTGACATGTTTTGTTTTGGGTGCTATTAAATTATGAATTGAATATGTTTTTTATAAAACGTTAAAATGTTTGGAACTGCATTATATTATCCTACTATAGATATTCACGATGAAGATTGGTTGAAAACAGCTTATCTCTTCTGGGATGGCATCAGAACAATCGTGCCCCAAAGCATGGTTGGAAATTCATATAGGAACAATACTACCGAATACTTAGCTGAGATAGGGTATATAAAGCCCATTGTGGTAAGTTCTAATTCCGCCTTTCTGAAACCAATTGTTGATACAGTCAAGAGGTATGCTCAAACAGAAGAGGGCATGGCTTTCCTTAACCAAAGAGCACCGGAAGATATCTATATCAACCCATATGATGATGATCGTAGTCATTTTTATCTTCATCATGAAAAACTGCCTTTTGAGATCCAGCAATTAGTGGCCGATAAAATTGGGCAAGATGGATGGGCTAGGGTAAGTGATAATTTTGCAGATTTCTATATGACATTGCTTGCTAATAGGATTTCCAGTCAAAAATCATTGGCTCTATTGGCTCCTGCGAATCATTTGGATCAATTTACTACGAGTTTCAATACGGATACGTATGGAATGCATTTCTCAAGAAGTGGGCATGAATTAGATTCTTTAGGAAGATGTTTGCTTACTCGGTTTATGATTGATGGTATAACTATTGATCCTCTCACTTCGATGGATGATTTGCGAATCTTCAAAGAAAGACATCAGAGCGAGTTGAAGAACTTCAGGGATGGTTTTGATGAATTAGTAAAGATGGATATACCGGAAGATATAACCATGGAGGGGCTTGAACAAATGGCTAGGGATATTTATCTGAACAAATTCCTTGGGGCATATCAGAATCTTCAGGATTCATTAAAGGGTAGTGGTATTCGTTTTATCTTGGCAGGTGCAGGCGGATTGATATTCTCTGATGTATCAACTACGTTTAATGAAGTTCTAAAAGGATTGGACGCTCCTATAAGAATGACTATTGGTGCTGGCGTTGTTATGGGATATTCTTGCTATAAGTCATATAAAGATAATCGGGAGTTGAAACGTAAACACAAGATGTCGTATTTGCTCTCGATAGAAAGAGATTTGGGAAGGAGATAAAGTTTTAAGTTGTCATTTTTGACTTCTTAAGTATGTTAGATAATAAAATATGAGGTGTATTGTTTTAATACTATTATGGATGGTCTCGTGCCAACTTACAGTTGAAGCACAGGATGAGCATCAGGTCGATTCGAATTCGGTTGAGACAAATACATTCTGGGATAACTGGTATGGTCAGGTGGGAATGGATATGAATCTGATCTTTCCGGAAGGGCATAATCTGAAACATGTCTTTCCGAATGGAAAATCGTTTGGTATCAATGCCTCAGTTGGGAAATGGTTCTCGCCAGATTTTGGAGGTCGATTCAAGTTGACCTGGAATAATGGTATCTTTGCAAATGATCATAATACATGGTTGGCGCCATACGGCGAACCAGGGCAGAATCATCGCGATGGCGGCTTTATTACCTTTATCGGTGATATCCAATTGAACCTGCATAATCTGTTTGATGTGTATCGGCCTGGCCGGAAGTGGAATCTGATAGTCGCGCCTCGTGCTGGTGGCTATTTGAATATTGATAATGGTTATATTGCTGGTGCCCATGTCTTAGGTGTGGGCGTAATCAATACTTATCGGCTGGGTGAAAAATGGCAATTGTTCGCTGACTTAGGGTATCATTTCGTATCGAGTATCAATGGTATTTCATCTGGAAAGGGTCATGGTAGTAATGGCTTTATGGAGCTTGGCGTTGGTGTGGAATATGAATTGAGCAAGCAGCAAGGATTTGAGAACACGGAAGACTACGGGAAAAAGGCATTCTGGAAGCATTGGTTTGTACAGGCAGGTTTGGGTATGTCGTTAGTGAATCCTTACGGCACGAATATCAAAAATGTCTTCCCCAATGGTAATACGTTGGGCGTTAACTTCGGTGTCGGTAAATGGTTCTCACCTGCAGCCGGCGTGCGTGGCGGTGTGAACTGGCAGAATGGCATCATTGTGAACAATCATGCCTCTTACATAGATCCACAGGAGGGCTCTGGCGGTGATCCGGATAAGAATAACTATGTGGCATTGTATGCGGATATGTTCTTCAATCTGCACAATATGATTGGAGGCCATGATGAATCGAGGAAATGGAATGCCATCATCTACCCTCGAATGGGATTGGCTAAGAACTTCGCATCGAGTTATGAGGAATGTCCAATTGTCGGTTTTGGAACAGAGCAGACCTATAAGATTAATGACAAACTGAAACTGTATGCGGATGTCAGCTATCAGGTTACCACGGGTGGCTTCTTGGATACAAAGTTTGATACAGGCCGTACTGGCAGCAATGGGTGGTTTGATATCAATGTCGGCGTGCAGTATGAATTGGGAAAGAAGTAAATAATCGAAATATAGTAATTATGGCAAATAAGAGAATTTATCTTTGTCTGGCTCACATGAGCGAGGCGGGATTGGAACAGAAATATATCAAAGAGGCGTTTGATACGAACTGGGTGGTGCCGCTGGGACCGAATGTGAATGGGTTCGAGAAAGACCTCGAAACGTTCGTTTCTCTAAATGATAAAGGAGAAATGATAAATGATAAAAGGGTGGTGGCGCTGAGTTCTGGAACTGCGGCTGTGCATCTGGGACTGTTGAACTGTGGTGTCAAGCCGGGGGATGAGGTGATTGTGCAAAGTTTTACGTTCTGCGCCTCGACGCATCCTGTGACATATTTGGGAGCGACACCAGTATTGGTTGATTCCGAGACAGATACTTGGAATATTGATCCCGAACTATTGGAGGAGGCCATCAAAGATCGTAAGGCTAAGACGGGTAAGTATCCTGCGGCTATCGTTCCTGTGGCTCTGTATGGTATGCCTTATAAGGCTGACCGCATCATGGAAATAGCCAACAAATATGGTATTCCTGTAGTAGAGGATGCTGCTGAGGGCTTTGGTTCTCGTTACAAAGGACAGATGCTGGGCACCTTCGGTAAGTATGGTGTGCTGTCGTTCAATGGTAACAAGATGATTACCACCAGTGGCGGAGGCGCTCTGATTACTGCCAACGAGGATGAGTGGCGCGAGATCATGATGTATGCTACACAGTATCGTGAAAGCTACCCATACTATCAGCATGAGAAAATTGGTTATAACTACCGTATGAGTAATATCTGTGCTGGCATTGGCCGCGGACAGATGACTGTGGTGAATGATCACCTTGCTCACCATAAGCATGTACAGAAGATGTACGAAGAACTGTTAGCTGACGTTAAGGGAATTAACGTCCACAGTCAGCCAAATAATGGCGATTATGACAGCAATTACTGGCTTTGCACCATCACCATTGATGAGAATGTGAAGGTGAAGGGGCAGGAGGATGCCTATAAGACCATCGTGACAGGTGCTGTGGGTGGTGCGGCCGGTGTTATCCATGCTGCAGAATCAGCTCATACCGATTGTGAACCAAATGCCAATGTAGAAGCCATGCGCGTAGCTCTTGACAAAGCGCAGATAGAAGCACGTCCAGTATGGAAACCTATGCACAAGCAGCCTTGTTACAAGGACGTTCCTGCATATGTGAATGGCGTATCAGAAGCTTTGTTCAAAGTTGGAATGTGTCTACCTGCA
>Ga0247611_10009697_pt1 | contig 11501 bp, 7 predicted proteins | sample 177DNAGHGhighgp2_FD_192422 | JGI IMG/M metagenome (GOLD analysis project Ga0247611, IMG submission 192422) | Sheep rumen microbial communities from Palmerston North, Manawatu-Wanganui, New Zealand - 1770 DNA GHGhigh gp2 | ecosystem: Host-associated > Mammals > Digestive system > Stomach > Rumen ... | reverse complement strand
CGGTGATGGCATCCTATAATCTTTTGAATGGATTCTATTCCACGGAGAATAAATGGCTTTTAACCGATGTTTTAAGAAAAGAGTGGGGCTATAAGGGCCTCGTTGTATCGGACTGGGGGGCCTGCTCGAATCTGACAAAGGCGGTCAAAGCCGGAATGGATCTCGAAATGCCCGATACCTACGGAATTCATAAAAAAGCAATTATGAAAGACCTTGAAGAAGGTCTGATTACCGAGGAAGAAATCGATGTGGCAGTAAACAGACTTCTTGAGGCGATTGAAAAATACGGCAAAACAGTGGAAGAAAGAGATGCCTACAGAGAACTTTCCAAGGAAGAATTCCTTGCACTGGATTCCACGAAGAGAAGACATGCACTTGCACTCAAAGCAGCTTGTGAGACGGGTGTGTTATTGAAGAATGAAGGGGTACTGCCGTTAACCGATGGAGTCAAAATTCTTCTTGTCGGAGATCTTGCGGTATTTACCCGTTTCCAGGGCGGCGGAAGCAGCCATGTAAATGCGGGAGATTACCCCACGGTTTATGACTGTATGAAGGAGAAGTATCCAAACCTTCAGTTTGCAAGAGGATATGACAGCCTTCGCTTTACCCTCGATGAAAATATGGAAGAGGAAGCATTGAATCTTGCGAAGGATGCGGACGTTATTATTTACTGCGGCGGTCTGACGGATCTCGCAGAAGGCGAAGGATATGACAGAGACACCCTGAAGATGCCCGCAAATCAGATTCATCTGATTCAGAAGCTTTTAGAACTTGAGAAAAAGACCGTATTTTTATCCTTCGGCGGAGCTCCTTTTGAAATGGAGAGCGTGGAAAAATTCGATGCGGTTCTGCATATGTATTTAGGCGGCGAAGCTGTTGCGGAAGCAGCTGTGAAACTTTTGACCGGAGAGGTTAATCCGAGCGGACATCTTGCGGAAACCTGGCCGCTTCATATCGAAGATACGCCCGCGGTTGAAAACTTCGGTAGCAGAGAGATGCATATTCCTTACAAGGAAGGTCTCTTTATCGGATATCGTCATTATGTTTCCAAACAGATTCCGGTACAGTTCCCGTTTGGCTACGGACTTTCTTATACCGACTTTGAGTATACGGATCTGAATATTTCCGAGGCCGAAAACGGAAGCAAAAAATTGACTTTTAAAGTCACCAATACGGGTTCCAAAGCAGGCAAGGCAGTGCCTCAGATTTATGTAAGAAATTGTGCGGGAGAGTTCCCGAGAGCCGGACTGGAGCTGAAAGGATTCAAAAAGCTTTCCTTAGAACCAGGAGAGACGAAGGAAGTTACTTTGATTCTTTCCTCAGATGCATTCTCGGTTTATGATGTGTCCGCGCAGGCATGGGTAATTCCCGAGGGTGAATACGGAATCTGCATCGGCAAATCCGCGGAGGAAATCGTTCTTTCCGAGAATATATTCGTGGCTGGTGTGAAAGATCTGAAGCTTCCTGAACCTGAACTGGCGATTCGTGAAAAATCCGGTCCGAAATTTGATATTACCAGCTCTTATGCGGAACTTGCGGAATATTCCGAAACCGCAAAGCATATGCTGGAAACCGGAATCAATGAAATCAGAAACAGAATTGCCGGAAGAGATGACAGCGATCCGGAAGTTCGTATGATGATTGAAACGCTGCAGGACGGAACCGCAGATGCCATGACAATGATGAATGCAGGTATGAACTACGATATCCTCTTACAGATCATTGAGGAGGCCAATAAGAATTACGAGAATCATTAATATGCTTAAAGTGAAATGAATTCCCACAGAAAAGAACCTGAAGCTACAGCACTGAATCATCGCCGTTACTGCACGGAAGCTTCACCGAAGCTATTTGGATTAATCCCAGATTACAGGTCTTACATAGTTGATATTTCCTTCTTCATCGAAAGCGATATGGCAGTAATATCCGTTTTTCGAAGTCATGGTTTTTTCATCACCCTCGAGGTTTCCTTCATAGTCAAATGAGGGAGTAACAATCGGAGAGTATTTCTTGTCAACGGAAGCCATATCCGCTTTGAATTTTTCAAAATTATCGATGTAGAAAGGTTCATAAATATCTTCCTGCGGATATTCATAGATAAATACGTCCGCAACTTTATCCACAAAGAACTGTCCGCTGTATTCGATCGGTGCTTCGGGTCCGCTGATGGAAACGGGCTCATAGCAGATATGATCGAATTCTTTTCCGTCTTCGGAAGGGAAGAATGCCATAACCGTAATGGTGGGCGGAATTTTATTCGGATCGATGGAAAGGATACCGCCGCTGGTACCGGCGGGAGGGAAGAGCTCAAAGATTTCAACTGGCTCCTCGGCATCGTTCGGCAGGAAGTAATAACGGCTGTTTAAGTAGAAGTAGGACATTCTCCATCCGATATCTTCGGAAGGATCTCTTACCGCATCACAGCTTACATAGAAAACACCTTCCTCAAAATCTTCCGCGTACTGAAGGGAAGAAACAAAACCGGAATTCGGATTTTCGGGATAAACCATCTGTTTGTCGGCGATACGGGGATTTACCGGATTTAAAGGATTATCATCGCTGTCGGTGTATTCCGTAACGGTTGGGGTAAATAAACCTCTGATATTTTCTTCGGTTCCGTCTGTGTCCGTAACGGTTTTTACGCGGACATTGATACTGGTGTAATAAAAATGTCCGGTTCCTTCGTAGAAATGCAGATTAAAGCTGATTTCATCGTTGTCCGTAATCATTTTGTGATCGTATGCCGGATAAGAAAGAGCAGAGACGTCTAAGGTGTTCAGATCCACATGGCCGAGAACAAAAGTCTTGCCGTTGTTTGTGTGCTGAACAATGTCATAATATCCGGATTCTCCGATATTCCGCATATAAAATGCACTGTTGCCATTGTTTCCGAGATATTCATAATAACTGTCATTAACGTAGGAATCCACAAGTCGGAAGGTATCGGCTTCGTATACCTGGTATTTTTCGGTATACGGGTTGTAATCGTAATCGAGTACATAGATGTATTTTCCGTCATCGCTGAAGCCTAAGATGCGGCCTTCCCCGATGGTTTCGGTTTTGCCGGTTTCAAGATTCATACGGTAAACACTTGAGAAGGTTTCACCGGTTTCGTAATCGGGAAGATCGGTCAGTGTCTGGGAGTAAAGATATCCGTTTACGAGATATAAATCGCCGTAACCGTTATCCTCAATCAGGAATTCCGCCTGATCATCGGCATTGATGCAGTCGTAGGTGTAAAGCGAACTGCTGCAGTACTGATAGTTCTGGGTGCTGAAATCCGCGAAAAGCGAAGTGTAGTCAATCGCGGTTTTGTCATATACGCGGAAAAGGATTTTTCCGTTGTATTTCACGGCATTTCCGCTCTGAACCACGGGTTCATTGGAAACGGGCGTCTGATCGGGTCTTTCCCAGGTGGTATCCACGGGTTCCACAACGGGTTCGGTTGAGGAAGGCTCTTCCGAGGATACGGGAGCGGGAGACTTGATACATCCCGGAATGACTAAAGCTGCAGCCAGCAATAAGGCAATGGCTTTTAATTTGTTTCTTTTCATTTTTCTCCTCCGGCTAATTCTTTTTTCGGTTTCTTTACCATTAAGAGGCAGATTACAAGTGCAACTGCATACAGACCCGCTGCAGTTATGATAATAACATTATAGTTATTGTTTGTAGAATTTAAAATCAGTTCGGATAAATTGTTTCCGGTCAGTCCCGCGATTGCCCATGCGGAAAGCGCAAGGCCGTGGATTTTGGAAATGTTTTCCATGCCGAAACGTGAGTCAAGCAGCGCGGGCAGAGTCGAGAAACCGCCGCCATAACCTAAGTTTACGATCATCAGAAGTACAATGATGAAAGGACTGAAAGGAATCAGGAATGTCAGTGCACAGATGGCAATGCAGGATGTAAAAATAATGACATAAATGGTTGCCCTGTCCTTCAGCTTGTCAGAAATTGTGGAATATCCGATTCGGCCGAGTGCGTTACAGATTGCGGTAACGGAAGGAACGATGGATACAATCATTGCCAGTGCCGCAAGGCCTGCATATTTATCCTCGAGAAGCTGCTTTTCATAGGTAATCAACATCAGACCGCAGTGGATATTGATGTAGAAAATCAGCCAGATTCCGATAAAGGTTTTATTTTTAAACATCGATATCGGTCGGAAGGAATCGTTGGTGGCTTTGCTTTCCACCCAGCCCTCGGGTTTCTTTAATAAGAAATGTCCGAGAATCATCATTCCGAAGTAGAGGACTCCGAGAATTAAGAACATATTGCTGATTCCGAAATGATTCTGTAAAAATTCCATAATCGGAGTTGCGATTGCTTTTGCAAGACCGAAGCCCATGATGGAAATGCCCGTTGCGAGACCTTTCTGGTCCTTAAACCAGAGCATCAGCGTTTTGACCGGCGTCAGATAGCCGATACCGAGTCCGATACCCATGATACAGCCGTAGAAGAGGTATATTAAGAGCAGTGCGGGAACGCCTGTACAGAAACGTATGGTAAGTCCGGTTCCGATCATACCCGTTGTAAAACAGATACAGGAAATCAGGGATGATTTGTGAATGTTTAATTCTACGATTTTACCGGCGAAAGCGGCAGACATGCCGAGAAAGAAAATTGCCAGTGAAAAGGCCCATCCGAGAGCGGATTTGTTCAGGCCGATTTCATTCGCAATCGTCTCTTTGAAGGTACTCCAGCAGTACACGGTACCGATGGAGCAGTGAATCAACAGCGCGGGAGCGGCAGCTCTTAACCATTTGTTTTCCATTACGTCTGTTTTCCTTTCTATAATGCGGGGTCAATAAAAATTACATGGTCTTAAAAACCACGTTGTAACCATCCAACAAACCCATCCTATACAATATATAGAAAGAAGAAATAACCCCAAACAAGATATAGAATACTATTAAAAAAGAATAAAGTAAATAGGTTTGGCGTCGTTAAAAAAATAACGATGCAATTTGTTGACGAGAGGGGATTTCAAGTTTATTCTATAATAACTATGAATTATTCATTTATAAGATACAGCATACTTCTGGGAGTGGGCCTTGCCATGGATGCGTTCAGTGTTTCCGTTGCAAACGGTCTTGCAAACCCGGATATGAAGAGGAATGTGAGAGTTCGCATTGCATCTGTTTTTGCGTTCTTTCAGTTTCTGATGCCCTTAATCGGATGGGGCTTCGTACATCTTCTTGCGGAAAAATTCGCCACGGTTAAAATTTTCATTCCCTGGATTGCACTGGGCCTCTTAGGCTTTATCGGCGGGAAAATGATCATTGAGGGAATCAAGGACGGCAGGAAAGAGAAGGAAGAGACTGAGAGCGGTTCAAACGAAGAAGGTAAAGACAGCGGAAATGAAGAAAAAGAGGATGGTTCAGGCAATGAAGCAGGAAACGATAAAAAGGATTTAAAGTTTTCCACCCTCATCATTCAGGGTATCGCAACATCCATCGACGCACTTTCCACAGGCTTTGTCATTGAAGAATATACTTTTCCTCTGGCACTTTGCTGTGCACTGATTATTGCGGTTGTAACCTTCCTTTTATGCATTCTTGGAGTTTTCCTCGGACGCAAATTCGGTATGAAGCTTGCCAACAGAGCTACGATTGTAGGCGGAATCGTACTGATTGCCATCGGTCTCGAAATCTTTATCAAAAATCTGTTTTTCTGAAGAAGTGCAAAATAGAGCCTCTTATTTTGCATAATTTGTCAGTATTATCCATGAAATAATTGAGAATAAATCCTATTAAAATTTTATTAAATATGTTATAATGCAGTCGAAGTTATAATCGGTAAAAGGCACGGAGGAGAAACGCGCCTCGGTTACAGTTCGTGTGAAACGGGCTGTTTTTTCGGACTTCGGGGAGGAAATGAAAATGTTAAAGATTATGAGAAAGGAATTTCAAAGATATAAGGCATTTATCATGGCTTATATCGCGGTTTGTGCGTTCTGCGCATTCTTCTTTGGACAGTTTATGGCCGATGTTCTGCCGACAAGTTCCTATGCGGCGGGAGAGGGAGAAGAGATTGTGGAGACGCTGACGGAAGGAGAAACCCTTCTTTCATTAAATGACATGATTCTCGGCGGAACTTTGAAACGGCTTGCCGGCAGCTACTCCGGAATCATCGGAATTTCCGCGGAACCCTTCACGGGACTTCTGTTTCTCGGAATTATGCAGAATCTTGACAAGCTTACCGGCAATCCGCTCAATATGCCGGACATTCCCGTCGGACATCCCGCGGTTTTAGCTGTTGTGGCAGTATGCTTCATTGCAAGCAAATTTATGAAAGCCAATGAATCCACGAAGGTTTTCGGAATCTGCACACTGGGTTATCTGGAAAAATTCCTCGGTACCTTCTGTGTACTGGCCATCGGAATTCTTACCGTAATCGGTGTTGCGGGAACGAGCGGAGCGGCTGTTGTCAATGCGGCTACGGCAGGTGAAGTGGCAACGCAGGCAGGTCATTATGCGGCAGGTGTTGTTTCGACAATTTTTGCGGTATTTATGGCAGTGATGTCATTAATCGTAAATTACATTGTAAAAACCGTTATGCTCGGTTTGGATGTGTTGCAGAACATTCTTTCCTTTATTCCGTTCTCGAGCGTTGTATGTGAAGTCATTAAAACCGCTCTGGTTGTTGCGATTTTTGCAATCAATGTAATCTATCCGCCCGCAGGATACGTAATCAATATCATCGTATTTATCATCTGCTGCCTCTTATTCAAAGCATGCTACAATGCGGTGGAGTACTTAAAGAAAATTTACATTTATCCGTTCTTTGTCGGAATTTTCGGATACAAGGAAGATTATCCTTTAAAGAAAAAGCATCTTCCGTTCCGTGTAAAGAAGGCATTTAAGGAAAGATTATCCGATGTCAAGGCGGTGATCCCTCTTTATACCATCAAAAAGCCCAGAAAATATGATCTGAAATTGAAGCTCTACGAGAGAGTATGGCTTGTGGTAGTCGGAGAAGAGACCGGTATTCTGTTCCGCAAATACAACGGTCAGAGAAATTATTTCTTCAAAATCAATACGGAGGAAATGCCCGATACCTATTTAAGAAAGGGCTTTCGATTCTTTGAACTTTACAATTTCCGGCAGTATCCCGACAAGCCGGAAAAGAAGCATCCGAAGAAAAATATGGATTTTGTATTTTCGAGAGAGTACAGATACCGTTTTGACGAAATCATCGCGCTTACCGGCTGTGTCAATGTAAATCAGGAAAAAATGACCAGACGGCAGGAGAGAAAGGCAGAAAGAAAAGCCTGGATCGAGAGCACGAAGGAAACCGTATCCGATTGGTGGAGCGATAAATTCAAAAAGGCGAAAAATGCCATTACGGGAAATGAGGAAGAACCGGTTCCTGTACCCATACAGGCGACGGAATCCGTGGAATCAATTCCTGATGCAATTATGGAACGATAAGGTATTCGACACGGAGATTGCCGGGAATGATCTTCCGTATGAATCCTTAGAGGATAATAATTATTCCGGAAAATCCGGAGAAAAGCTTAATTCATTTTTATTATTCACAAAGGCAGCATGGGCTTCGAAATCCTCGTTTTCGAGGAAGCGGAGCCCTTCTTCTTTTCCGAGAAGCATTAAGGTGGTCGAAAGTGCATCCGCATAAACGGAGTCTTTGCAGAGAATGGTTACCTGGTATAAGTCGTTATTTACGGGATAGCCGGTTTTCGGATCGAGAATATGATGATAGAGCGTTCCGTCATAGGTAAAGCATCTTTCATAGATTCCCGACGAAACGGAAGAAATATCGGATAAGGAAAGTGTCGTTAAGGTTTCTTCTTTGCCTGCATCGGAAAACGGTTTTTTGATACCGATCAGATAATCGCCTCCGTCGGGTTTGGAACCGATTAACTGGATGTTTCCGCCGAGATTGATAATCGCGGATTTTACACCTTTTTCAACCAGAAATTCTTTCAGGCGGTCTGCAATATAACCCTTAGCAATAAAGCCGAGATCGATGGCTGCTTCGGGATCGGAGAGGGTGACCGTATTTCCGTCAAGGGTAATGTTTTTATAGTTTACATGGGATAGAAGCTGATAGATTTCAGCTTCGGAAGGAGGTATTTTATCGGTTTCTTCGCCGCTAAAATTCCAGGCGTCCATTAAGGGCGCAACCGTAATATCCACGGCCCCGTCCGTCTTTTCACAGAAGGAAAGTGCGATTTGAAGCAGTTCGGCGGTTTCATCATCTATGGTTACGGGTTCGCCACCTGCATTATTGATTCTGTAAATATCGCTTCCTTCCACGGTTCTCGAAAGCAGATTTTCATATTTTCTGCAGAGATTTTCGCAGTCTTCGAAATACTTCGCATCCGCATCGTTGTAAAATGTAATCGATACGAAGGTATTGAAAAAATACCCGATTTTATTGATGGGTTCCGCATAAGGAGTGCATCCCGGAAAGAGGAAAAGCGGGAGCAGTACAATGAATGAAGTTAGTATTGCAATGTATTTTTTTGCTTTCGTTTTCATGAATTACATTCTATCACAGTTTCTTGTAAAAATCTTGTAGTGAAATTCTTATTATGATAAAATTATAAAGTTAAAGAAATAAAAAAATGTGAGGCATTTTATGGAAACACTGTATTTAAGTACAAGAAACAATTCATTGAAATTAAAGGCTTCCGAGGCTATTGTAAAGGGAATCTCCGATGACGGCGGTCTTTTCGTTCCGGATCATTTTCCGAAACTGGACGTGCCTTTGGAGAAACTTGCGGAAATGGATTACCGCGGAGTCGCTTACGAAGTAATGAAACTCTTCTTTACGGATTTTACCGAAGTGGAGTTAAAATACTGCATCAACAATGCATATGACGATAAATTCGATACAGAAGAAATCGCACCTTTATCCTTCGTGGAAGATGCGTACTACATGGAACTGTTCCACGGAAAGACCATCGCGTTTAAAGACATGGCACTTTCGATTCTGCCTTATCTGATGACGACTTCCGCAAAGAAAAATCATATTTCGGAAAAAATTATTATTCTGACCGCAACCAGCGGAGATACCGGAAAAGCTGCACTTGCGGGCTTTGCGGACGTTATGGGTACCGGAATCGTCGTATTTTATCCGAAGGGCGGTGTCAGCCGCGTGCAGGAAAGACAGATGGTGACCCAGAAGGGCAAAAACGTTAAGGTTGTCGGCATTCGCGGTAATTTCGACGATGCGCAGACCGGTGTGAAAAACATTTTCGGAGATAAGGAATATGCGGCGGAATTAAAGAAGCACGGATTCATTTTATCCAGCGCAAATTCCATCAATATCGGACGTCTGATTCCGCAGGTTGCATATTATGTATTTGCTTATACCAGACTTGTGAAAAACGGTAAAATCCTTGCCGGAGATCCGATTAATTTCACGGTTCCGACCGGTAATTTCGGAAATATTTTAGCCGGATATTACGCATCCAAAATCGGCCTTCCCGTAAACAAATTAATCTGTGCGTCCAATGAAAACAAGGTGCTTTTTGATTTCTTCAATACGGGCGTTTACAACAAAAACCGCGAGTTTATTCTTACTTCTTCGCCTTCGATGGATATTCTGGTTTCAAGCAATCTCGAAAGACTGATTTATGAAATCGTCGGAAACGACAGTGCAAGATGTAAAGACCTGATGACCGCACTTTTCGGAAACGGAGAATATGAGGTTTCCGCTGCGGAAAAAGCATTATGCTCCAAATTTGCCGCAGGCTATGCTACGGAGGAACAGGTTTCAGAACGAATCCATGAAGTATACAAAGAGACAGGTTATGTACTGGATACCCACACAGCGGTTGCAAGCAGTGTTTACAAGGAATACCGCCGAAACGCAGCGGATAAAACACCGACTGTAATTGTATCCACCGCATCTCCGTTTAAATTTACCAGAAGCGTAATGGAAGCGCTGGAAGGCAAAAACGAAACGGAAGACGATTTCGAATTAATCGACCGTTTAAGCAGCATGACGGGTCTTGAAATTCCGAAGGCTGTCGAAGAAATCCGCAATGCGGAAGTCCTTCACAATACGGTTTGCGAGAAAGACCGGATGAAAGAGGAAGTAACATCTTTTTTGGAAAAGCTTTAAGATTTTCGATTACAAAATAAAAATTACGGAGCAGCGTATGGAAAATCAAAAACATATTCTGATTGTAGATGATGTAACCGCAAATTTAAAAATGGCATCGGATGTTTTACAGGACGATTATCGTCTCTCTATGGCCAAATCCGGCAAACAGGCGCTCGAATTTTTGAAAAAAGCACGTCCTGATCTGATTTTACTTGATATTTACATGCCCGAAATGGACGGCTACGAGACACTCGAGCAGATTAAGGCAAATCCAGAAACAGCCAATATTCCCGTAGTATTTCTGACTGTGGATACCGAACGGAAAAACGAAATCAAGGGCATCAAAATGGGCGCCATGGATTTTATCCGTAAGCCTTTTGAACCTGAGATCATGAAGAGCCGGATTGAAAAAATTCTCCGCATCGAGAATTTGCGCAGGGACCTCTTTACCTCCGCGAGAAAAGATTCGCTGACCAATCTCTGGAACAAAAAATATTTTGAAGACGATGTAAACCGTTTTCTTGCACAGGACCATCCGGACGGCGTATTAATCAGCCTCGATGTGGACCGTTTCAAAACCATTAACGATACTTTCGGCCATATTGCGGGCGATTCGATGCTTTCGGCGCTTGCAGAGATTCTCGAAAGCCGTATCGGACCCAGAGATATCTGTGCCAGGATCGGCGGTGATGAGTTCGCAATTTTCTTAAAAGGTGAATATACGGTTCAGGAGATTCGTGAATACTGTCAGGAACTTCTCGAAATCTCTTCGGAAGAACTGAAGGATTTCTTGGACGGTAAGACCAATGTCAGCATTTCCATCGGTGTTTCGGTCAGCCCCTATGACGGAACCGATTTCGACACGCTGTATTCCAAGGCCGACAAGGCTTTGTATTTCGTAAAACAGAACGGCAAAAATTCTTTCCATCTTTTCCGTGAAAGAAGAGATCCCGATGAAGATAATACGGGTGCCATCAATTCCAAGGCCGACCTCGACCGGATTGAGCGCATGATTTCCGAGCGCAATTCCGAGGATGGCGCATTTCGTGTGGCATATGAAGGATTCAAACATATTTATCAGTTTGTCGTCCGCTCCGTAGGCAGAACGGGACAGAATGTATATATCATTCTTTTTACCATCAATCACGGAGAATACATGAAGGTTTCCAATGACGTGATGGAACGTGCGATGGCCGAACTGGAGCGCTCGATTGTGGCAACCATCCGTCAGGGTGATGTGACCACGATTTATTCGTCCTTCCAGTATGTGGTTATGACCATCTGCAACGATTACGAATCCGCAAAGGGTGTTGCGGACCGTATCGTAAATACCTGGACCGAGGTTAACGAAACGGAAGGCTTATACCTTGTTTATTTCTTAAAATGCGCGGAAGGCAAGGAACAGAATTAGTTTTTTGAAGGGGTTC
>Ga0247611_10009696_pt1 | contig 11502 bp, 13 predicted proteins | sample 177DNAGHGhighgp2_FD_192422 | JGI IMG/M metagenome (GOLD analysis project Ga0247611, IMG submission 192422) | Sheep rumen microbial communities from Palmerston North, Manawatu-Wanganui, New Zealand - 1770 DNA GHGhigh gp2 | ecosystem: Host-associated > Mammals > Digestive system > Stomach > Rumen... | reverse complement strand
ACCGCAATCCTTGCACTTTATACGTTGAATCTTTGTATGAAGGACTACTGGAATATGACCTATCGGGACAGTCTTGAAGTCGCGCCATACATAACCATTACGAATAATATGACGACTCTTACAACATAGAGAGCGCATTTTGTCCATTCGCTTTTGGATATTCAAAACTATTTGGCTATCTTTGTGGCCGAAACTGTTGCATTGGAATCCATTGATGCCGAATGCGAAAAACAGGAAGCTGGAATTTATCATGTCATTTATAGTTTGGTCGCTACAAAGATATGAATTTTCCAGCTATTTCTTTTCAATTCAATTTAACATCACGTCATTTGTCTGATGAACCAACATTTTTTCTTTTCGTTGTCGTTTTAGCACTCCCAACTCTCTTTGCTCTCTCTACTTTTTTGCTTCCCTGTCCCTATTTTCCCTACTCTCTTCTTGCACGCTAAGTTTTCATAGATACGCTTTACCCGACTTCTCCGCACTTACTCTACTTTTCCGTACCAAGCTTACACACCCAACCGCCCTTACGTCTCTTGCCCGCTTGACTTTCTTTCTTTGCGTCTTGGCGCTCTTAGCGAGAAAAAAAATCCGCCATCTGTCAAATAAAATGGCCAAAAACAGGGTCTTCCGAAAATCGCCATCTAGCTCGAAAAATTCAACTTTTAGACTACCCACTTTGTCGCTTACACACACACTTGAGGCAAAACCCCAGCTCCTATACCCCAAAAGCTTAGACTTTAGCCGCTAAAACCTATGACCTTATCGCATAAACCCTTAGCTTTTGGGGTATAGGAGCTGGGGTTTTGCCGGGCATTTCTTAACGCCCCAAAACAGCTAACAGCTAACACGCTATGAATCAAGCAGTTACAAACTATCGCAAAATTCGCATATTTCAGTCTTTCTAACATGCCGACTGCAAATAAGCGAATTATAAGGCGGTTCATGTCAACAAAATTCAAAACAACATATTTTGCTCTTATTGCAATATTTCTAAATAATATTTCTATCACTTGGTTATATATATATAATATTTTAAATATTTCACAATCCCCGCTCAGCCCAGTGTTTATCGGGCTTGAGCGCATGTGTAACGGATCGACTTGGTAAGGGTAGCGGATCGGTTTGGTTAAGCAAAAACCTTCTAACGGATCGACTTGGTAAGTCCTAACGTATCGACTTGGTAACATTTTTGAGGGCTAACGTATCGACTTGGTAACTTTCAAAAGCAAAAATAAAAATAAACTAAAACATGTACAATAAAAATATCACTTTTTTTTGCACAAGAAATGAGCTTTAATGGCTAATCTATGACCATGTCCTTTTGAAGAAAAACATCAAGCCAGTAAATGTGTATAAACCTATAAACCAAACACTTACACACAAAAATAGCCTTAAAACAAGGGGGCGAAAAACCCCTCATTTTAAGGCTAAAAATAAAATGAGGTACTATATGCGAGTTTAGCCATTTTTGTCAGCTAAACGGTACATTTTGCAAATTTAGTCGATTACCACCGCTGTACCACTCACAGCAACCATAAGCATAGAACCCTGTGCACCTATCGTTTCGTAGTCAATATCGACACCTACTACAGCATTGGCTCCCATTTGCTGAGCACGCTCTATCATCTCACGCATGGAGGTCTCCTTAGCCTCGCGCAACACACTCTCATAACTGCCCGAACGACCACCAATAATATCGCGAATACTTGCGAAAAAATCTTTAAAAGCATTGGCACCAATAATCGTTTCGCCAGTAACAACTCCTTTATAACTTAAAATGCGATGTCCCTCTACGGTTGGGGTGGTGGTTACCATCATGTTGTTGATCATATTTTTAAATATTTAAGTGTTAATAATCGTATTCCATTACCATTCTTTTTGGGGGTATTTATAATACGACAAAGATAGTATTATCTGATTTAAAAAACAAATTTACATGCTGATTTTTTTCCTCCTGAAACAACATAAAAAAATATAAGCAGATTTGTCGTCACGACGAATCTGCCTATCACTTGACTTGTAAAAAACCTACAAAACTTTTTAAAAACTACGTCTAGTAAAACCTAAATAAAATTAACTAAACTAGCTATAAAACTCAAATATTGAGACAGGCGATTGAACGGTAAATCGAAAAACCTGCCTTAAATGGATGAGTTGACCTAAATTCACATCTAAACAGAATGCAGTACGCTTACCACAAGTTCTAAAGACAATTGCAAAAATAAATAATATCTATCAGTAAAACTTTGCAAAAAGTACCAAATAATTTGTCATTTGTAACGAATACTAAAAAATATATCCTAAATTTTGAACAAATTATAGCTCATGTTACATTTTCTTTATATATTTGCTCTTCAAAGGTTTAAAGCACGTGAGAAATGGAATATAAAAGCACTGACTCTTCTGATGACTCACCCTTACGCGAAAAAAAACTATTTCGCATCACTTTGAGGGGAAGTTTGATTAATGTGATATTGCTTATTCTGAAATTTGCAGCAGGTATTTGGGGACATTCGGCTGCGATATTAGCCGATGCTGTGCACTCGCTGACCGACTTCGCTACCGATATCGTTGTCATCGTGTTTGTGAAATTAAGCAACAAACCGAAAGATAAAAGTCATGATTATGGTCATGGTAAATACGAAACCTTAGCTACGGTCATTATTGGTACCAGCCTCTTAGGTATTGGTCTGATGGTCTGTTATAGTGGCATTTCGCAAATCATACAGAGCCTACGGGGCGAAAATCTTGGGCAACCGAGATGGATAGCTCTGGCTGCAGCACTGATGAGTATCGCTCTGAAAGAATGGGCCTACCGATTTACGGCTGCTGCTGGCAAAAAATACAAGTCGGAAGCCATTATGGCTAATGCTTGGCATCATCGCAGCGATGCCTTTTCTTCTATAGGTACAGCTCTAGGTATCGGCGGTGCTATCCTGTTAGGACCAAATTGGGCTGTTCTCGACCCTATTGCAGCTGTCGTAGTGAGCTTTTTTATTTTGAAATCTTCTTACAAACTGATAAAGGATGCTCTGTCAGAACTGCTCGAGGCGAGTCTGGGTGATGAAACGGAAAATGAAATCATACAAATAGCTGAAAGCGAGGACGAGGTAATAGATGCCCACAACTTGCAAACCCGACGTATTGGCAATACGATAGCTATTGAGATGCATATACGTATGCCAGGACATATTACCTTATATGAAGCACATCAGCATGCTACCCATATAGAACATCGATTACAGGCTAAATTTGGTAAACAAACACATATCGGACTGCATCTGGAACCGATAAAAATAAACGGGAAATACGAAAAGCCAGTCGTTAACACGAATCATCAAAAATTAGGATTGCATGATTGATGTATTTTTTGTACCTTTGCAACGATTTTGTACAAAGACAGTATGACATGAACGATTTGATACTTCGTACGTTACAAGGTAAAAAGACTGAGCGACCAGCAGTATGGTTTATGAGACAGGCAGGAAGAGTACTGCCCGATTATCTGAAACTACGCGATCTCCACAGTTTTGACGAGATTATGCACACACCTGATTTGTGTGCACAGGTAACGCTTATGCCTGTACATACCATTGGCGTAGATGCTGCTATCTTATTCAGTGATATTCTGGTAGTGCCTACTGCGATGGGCGCTAATATCAGTTGGACTGACAAAGGACCGGTATTCAGTACTCCGCTCTGCCAATATTCTGACGCAAGCAAACAGCTGAAACCTGATGCAAGCAAACTGGATTATATCTATCGCAATATCGATGAAATAAAAAGTAGAATATCAGACGGCACCCCGCTAATCGGTTTCTGCGGCGGGCCGCTCACTACACTTTGCTATATGCTTCAGGGTAGAAGCACGGATAATCAGTTTAACGATGCTGTAAGTTATATTTTCAGTAATCCGGCAGAAACCGACCGACTCATCGAAGCCCTCACAGAGATGACCATCGAATATGCCCGTAACCAGGTAAAGCATGGTGTACAACTCTTCCAAATCTTCGAAACAAATGCCGGCGTACTACCTCAAAATGAATATATCGCCCACTTTATGCCTGCCATACGACGTATCGGACAAGCTGTGAAAGAAATGGGTGTTCCCGTAATATACTTTGCAAAAGGTCTGGGACTTGGCTTGCAAGCTGTAACCCCAGATATGTGCGACTTTGTAAGCATAGACTGGCAGATGGACTTTTATGAGGCAAGAAAATTGGTGAACCCTGCCATCGGCCTACAAGGTAATCTAGACCCAAGGATTCTCTTCGCCAGTGAAGAGATTATCCAGCAAAAACTTGAAAGCTATCGCCCATATTGGGAAGAGCACCACAACTGGATACTCAACTTGGGTCATGGCGTTCCGCCACAAGCTCCACTCAAGAGCCTACAGTTTATCACCAATTACGTAAAAAGATCATGGTAACTTATCAATCAATAAATTTTAAAAATACTTCATTACAAGATCGCGAATCATATTTTAAAACGATCGAAAACCAGATGCCACCAGAGTCTGTTTTTCTACAGACTTGTAACCGTATGGAACTCTATTCGGGTAATGGTGATGTTCCCAAGCGTGTGGCTCGCCATCTTTTCCGCGTGGTGAGTGGACTGGAATCGGCTATCGTAGGCGAAAGAGCTGTTCAGGGACAGGTGAAAGAGGCTTATCTGAAAGCACGTAACGATCATCATCTGCCTGCCGGTATTCACAAACTCTTTGAGTGTGCTCTCGAAGTGGGTAAACGTGTGCGTAATGAGACTGAAATATCTCATGGTGCTGTAAGCCATAGTTTGGCTGCTGTAGAAATCATGGAAGAAGAACAGGTAGACTTGAAGCATGCACGTATTACGATTATCGGTGTCAACAAGTTGACCAGCGATATTCTGAAATTCTTGCAGAATAAAGGTGCGCAACTCCTTTTCTTGGGTAACCGAAGTCTGGACCGAGCTCACGAACTGGCCGATCCACTCGGCATACAGGTATTCGGTCTGGAGGAAAAGAAGAACTATCTGAAAAATACGGATATCTTGATTAGTGCTACTTCTGCTCCAAGTTTGGTGGTGACTACAGACGATATCGAGCGCGACCAGAAGTTGCTGGCTATCGACCTTGCTTTCCCTCGTGATATCGATGCAGAAATCGCTACTTATCCTAACGTGCATCTCTATAACTTGCGCGATTTGGAAAACCGTGTGAAGAAGAATATAGAGGTAAGATCAAGTGAGGTGGAAAAGGCTGAAGCTATTATAGAAGATGAAATCGAGATACTCGAGGATATCATGGAAAGGAGAAAATTATATGCCGCAAAATAAGGAATTAGCGCCTATCAGGGTTATCGCCAGAAGAAGCAAACTGAGCCAGCTACAGGTAGCTGAGGTCTTCAATAGACTGAAGGATATACCTTATACGATTGTCTTTACGGATACCTTCGGCGACAAAAGACTGGATTTGTCTTTACTCAACGGTGAGGCTCCTGACGATATGTTTACTCGTGAACTCGACTGGGCGCTGCTGCATGATGATGCGGATATCGCTATACACTCTGCCAAGGATCTGCCTGAACATTTGCACCCTGATTTGGAAGTGATTGCGCTGTATGAGGCTTTTGATAAAACAGATGCTCTGGTAAGTAGAGACCATATCAAACTGATGGACTTGCCTGCTGGAAGTACCGTAGGTACCAGTTCGCCACTGCGTAAGAAAGGCTTGTCAGAACTGCGACCAGACTTAAAGATTGTGGGGATACGTGGTTGTATCGAAGACCGCGTAGCTCAGGTAAGAGACGGCAAGCTAGACTGCGCTATCGTGGCTACTTGTGCTCTGAAACGACTGGGCATGGAAGACGAAATCACAGAGATACTACCTTTCCCTACCCATCCGATGCAGGGAAGACTGGCTATTACAGCTAAAAGAGGTGAAGCTGCCGAAAACTTGAAAAAGTGGTTTGCCCCTGGTAATATTCTTAACGAAACGATCTAATCATCATCGCCTATGCGTCTCTATACCGGACTCACATGTAAAGATCAAACGGCCATTCATACTCCGCTGATCGAAATAAGAGGACTGGAAGATGATACCTTGCTGCAGCAAGCGGCTGCCTCTATCACCGACCATGATATTCTGCTGATGACCAGCAGGATGACGGTGAAATACTGGTACGAAGCCATGCAGAAGGTGAAGGCTCCATGGCACGGGCAGGTGGTGGCAATCGGACATACTACTGCCCAGGCTCTCCAAGAGAGAGGCGCACAAAACCTCATTATCGCTCCTCAAGACGATTCTTATGGGGTTATCGAACTATTCCGTACAGACGAAAGACTTCTACATCGCCACGTTATATTTCCACGATCGGCTATAGCACTACCCATTATCCCTGACGGATTAAGAGAGTTAGGCTATACCGTACAAACGCTGACCGCCTACCAGAATGTAATGCCCGAACACCCGAAGAGAGTGGACCTCGCGACGATAGACACCATCGTATTTACATCGCCAAGTACCATCGACAACTTCTTGAAACTCTATGGTACGCTGCCCGAAGATAAAACGTATGAAACCCGAGGAGCTATTACACAAGCCCATCTGGAAAAACAACTGAAAAAAAGAAACCATATATAAAAAGATATAACAATGAAAAGATTCAGAGAATATCGTAAAGATCAAAGTACACGCGATCGTTATGCTGACGTATTTGTCAACGCAGAAGATTTTATCTACCCTTACTTTGTCGTAGAAGGTGAAAACGTAAAACACGAAATTGCATCTATGCCAGGTGTATATCACTTCTCTATCGACCTGCTGCTCAAGGATATCGCAGAAGTGAAAGAGTTGGGTATCAATAAGTTGCTTCTCTTTGGCGTTATACCAGACGAAGAGAAAGACGAGCGTGGATCTGCCGGTTACGATGAAAATGGTATTATCTGCAAGGCTATCCGTGCCATCAAGGCCGAATACCCAGATATGATTGTCATCGCCGACGTATGTCTCTGCGAATATACCAGTCACGGTCACTGTGGACTGATTCATAATCACGATGTGGACAACGACTCTACCCTGCCATTGTTGGCTCAGGAAGCATACGTATATGCTAAGGCTGGTGCCGACTGGGTAGCTCCTTCTGCAATGATGGACGGACAGATTGCTGCCATCAAGACCAAACTTGTAGAAAACGGCTTGTATCCTAAGTGTAAGATATTGGGTTACTCTGCCAAATATGCATCAGCCTTCTACGGTCCTTTCCGTGATGCTGCTGACTCTACCCCAGCCTTCGGTGACCGCAGAACCTATCAGATGGACTATCGTACACACGATCAGGGACTTGAAGAGATTGCAGACGATATCGAAGAAGGTGTAGATGCTACTATGGTTAAACCAGGTATGCCATATCTCGACATGATCGCTCGTGCCGTAGAGCGCTTCCCTGAAATACCAATGGTAACTTATCAGGTAAGTGGCGAATATAGTATGCTCAAGGCTGCTTCACTGAAGGGCTGGCTTGATGAGCCACGTGTCGTATTCGAAAGTCTTATCGCCTTTAAGCGCGCAGGTGCGAAATATATCATTTCCTATTATGCTAAGGAATATATGCAGAAGTGGGCTGAACGCTATACCATTAAGAAGTAATCAAGCAGCTATAAAACTATGAACGAAAGAAAAAATTCAAAGTTGGCTTTCGAACGGGCCTGCAACGTCATTCCAGGTGGCGTAAACAGTCCTGTACGTGCTCTGAAAGCAGTAGGAACAACACCGCTGTTTGTTAGTCATGCCAAGGATACTTATATATATGATATCGACGATAACAAGTTTATCGATTTCTGTATGTCTTGGGGTGTATTCATCCTCGGTCATAATCAGGATACAGTGAGCAAGGCTGCTGCAGAAGCTGTCATGCGTGGCAGTAGCTATGGTATCTGTACTGAGGCTGAAACTGTGCTTGCCAATAAGGTAAGGGAAGCTTTCCCAAGCATGGAAAAACTGCGCTTTGTCAACTCGGGTACAGAGGCTACGATGAGTGCTATCCGTGTAGCTCGCGGCTATACAGGAAGAGATATTTTGGTAAAATTTGAAGGTTGCTATCATGGTCATGCTGATCATCTACTGGTAGCTGCTGGTAGTAGTGTAGCTACGCTGAACAATGCCTCTTCTGCTGGTGTTCCTCAGGGATTTACCCAGTATACCGTGGTATTGCCTTATAATGACACTGAAGCGCTGGAGAAATATTTCGCAGAGCATGGTGACGAAGTAGCAGCACTGATTCTTGAACCTGTAGCTTGCAATATGGGTGTGGTTCCTCCTACCCGTGAATTCTTGGAAGCTACTCGCCGTCTCACTAGTGCTCATGGTAGCGTACTTATCTTTGATGAGGTTATTACCGGTTTCCGTTTGAGTTTTGGTGGCGCCCAACAGCGATTTGATATCAAACCGGATATGACAACAGTCGGTAAGATTGTTGGTGGTGGATTCCCTGCTGCTGCCTTTGGAGGTAAGAAAGAAATCATGGATATGCTTGCCCCAGAAGGTCCTGTTTACCAGGCTGGTACACTAAGTGGTAACCCTGTAGCGATGGCTGCCGGCATTGCTACACTAGACCAACTGAAGCAGCCAGGATTTTATGACGAGCTCGAAGAGCGTGCTAACGACTTCTGCGCCCGCCTTGAGAAGATCATCAAAGGAAAAGACATCTATCTGAACCATTGTGGTACGATGTTCACCCTTTTCTTCAACCAAAAGAATCCAACTAATTTCCAGGAGACCAAGGCCAGCGATCAGGAGAGATTCGCCCGTTACTTCAACAATATGTTGGAAAGAGGTATCTATGTTAGTCCATCACAATTTGAAGGCAACTTCATCAGTCGTTGTCACACTCCTGAAATTCTCGACTACGTGCTCAAGAGTATCGAGGAAAGTATCGAATAAAATAGGAAAAAGCACCGTAGGTGCAAACTGCACATATATAAAAGAGGAAATGTTCACAGTGAAGTGAACATTTCCTCTTGTCATGCTAATGGAATTGGGCTAAATCAAATCAGTGACTAACAGAAATTATAACCCACTTACCATCATTATCCTTGCCTTCACGCTTCAAAACGCCATGCTTCTGTAAAGCAGAAAGGTCACGCTCAATGGTGCGTTGGCTCACCGACAAAGTCTCCGACATTTGTTTGCCAGTTATTGTCGGAGATTCTTTGATAAGATTAAGCATTTTCTGCTGACGCTCAGTGAGTTTCGTCTCCGACACGTCTCCGTAATGGTCTCCGACATTCGAGGTGTCGGAAGAGGCAAAGGTCTCATTACAAATGCGCGTGAGTCTGCTACCTCGTTTTTCCATATAGTCAAGCTGAGCCATCACATTTGCAAGTATGGGATTACGCCTTTCAGACGACACATCTTTGATGTGATTTTTTCTTGGGTAAATATTCTGCGTCTTTTAGTACGATATAATACCAAATGATGGATATTACGAATATTCCTAAAGTCCATAAGATATCTTCAAGATATTGCTTATAAAGATTAAATGCTCTTACAAACACAGGTTCTCCGTATTTGGTGTGCGGATCATCTGAAATACCCATTCTAAAAGCAGAGCGATTGTAACCGTCTTCATCATCAAGAACCTCTATATACGTTGAATCTTCTGATGAATAATTTTTCATCTCGGCCGTTGCCCTATTTACGAATTTCCGCATTTTTTCTCCACTATACCACAAAAGGCATTGTTCTCGGTCATCAAAACACAACCATACACGCTTTTGAGATTTCACAGGAACAACTCCATTGAAATACATCATTGTTCCGCTTCTTGAACTACTTTCTGTATGATAGTGTACCCCAAAATGTGTAGTGTCGATTTCAACTCCAGCAATTTTATAGTAGCAAAAACCTGGATTGCGCTTAATCTGATTTACATTTGAAATTCTAGTAATCTTTCTGTGTAACCGAAGTGTCAACAAACTGGAAAAGCCCATCATCAACCACATAACAAGGATAAAGGGCATGCATATTGCCACCAGCTTTGTTTTTCTACGTCTATAATCTCTTATTACTACATATCGGAGTGTTGGCCATACAAGAAGCAGACAAGCCAGAACAGACACACCAAATTGAATCAAGTTGTGCATATGTTTGTCAAATGCCGATGGCATCAGTTCAAACACAATCTCTGTAACCAACATATTAAGAACCAGAATAACAAGTTCTATAGTGCCTAACTTAACAAGCACATTTTTAAGATTCTCCTTAATATAGTAAATATTGTATCTTAATTTCATTTCACTTAACTCAATATGCCAATGTGTACCGGGGTCTGGATGAACGAGGGACGGCCCTCACAAACCTAAGACCCACTCCGGCCCTTTCAGCCAACTCTACTTGAGAAAGGCCGTTTTTCTTGCGTTTCTGTTTAATATGCTCTGATAAAGTCATAACTATTATACCTTAACGGGTACAAAGTTATGTTTTTTTTTAATAATATACCCAAACGGGTATATTTTTTAATGAGATCTTTTGTTTTATACCCGAACTGATATATTTTTCAAAGAATTACACGCAATCACCAAAGGGAAAGAGTTTATCATTTAAGATACGGTACACATTTACGGATTTCCACGGGAATCGTCTCAACCTGGGATGAATCCCGTGTGATTTTCAGGCGGACCATGCAGGCGCGGGTGTTAATGGGACGTTGCTGGTCGAAGATGAAGTACAATGATAATCCAGCACCTTCCGACTGGGTTGATCCTAGTTATAAAGAAGGAACATTGAGTCAGGATTTGATGTTGAAAGGATGTGTTATCAATTGAAGGTGGATCTGCCTGTAGAGTCATCTATTGTTACTCCTGTGCCTAAATTCCAGACTCCTGGAGGTGGTATTCAGTTCCGTATTAATGTTGGGGCTTTACCTGCTTCTTATGGTGTACCTTCTAATTTGGGATATCTGAATGCTAGCCAGTTGATAGAATTCAAATTAATCGTTCCTTTTCCAAATAAAGTAATTTTCATTATCGTGCTCCGCAAAAAGCGGAGCACGGAATTTTAAAACAATAATTTTATATCATTTACGTTTATATATTATGAATTTGATATATATGCAACATCTTAGAGCCATCATTGCAAATCCGGAGGCAAAGCCCAATGAACTATCAGGATCCTAATGTTAAGGAGTGGGTGCGAATCACAAATTACAGTCTTGTGACGAATGAAAACTCAGCCTTATTTCACATCCATGATGTTGTTAACTTTAATTTGAATATATGATGAAAAAAATGACAATGGATGAGAAGAAGGTCTTGCTGGTCGAGGTTAATAAGCTTCTGGCTACCATCCCCGACTATCAATTGGCTATATCAGTTAACGAGATGGAATACGCCGATATTCTCATCACCGACAAAGGATATATTGACCGTCTCTACCTTGAATACGGAGAAATCAGCGACAAGTTTCTTGGCAAAACGCGCAAAGAAGCGATACAGAGCCTTGCCCACAATTGGATTTTCATG
>Ga0247611_10009694_pt1 | contig 11503 bp, 9 predicted proteins | sample 177DNAGHGhighgp2_FD_192422 | JGI IMG/M metagenome (GOLD analysis project Ga0247611, IMG submission 192422) | Sheep rumen microbial communities from Palmerston North, Manawatu-Wanganui, New Zealand - 1770 DNA GHGhigh gp2 | ecosystem: Host-associated > Mammals > Digestive system > Stomach > Rumen ... | reverse complement strand
CTAAATGGCTTGAAAGTATTTGTGATGAGCTTCATTTAAAAAAGACTTCTAACAGAGTTGATATAGGAGTTCGTGTAGAACTTCCTTATGAAGTATTTAGTGAACTTACAGATAAACTTTATGAATCTAAAATTGTTTATAGAACGGAAGCTTATGAGGATTTAGTAAGAACTTTTTGTATGAATCCGAAAGGTGTTGTAGTAAATGAAAATACCAATGGTATTATTACTGTTAATGGACACAGTTATGAAGATTCAAGTCTTCATACAAAAAACACTAATTTTGCTTTATTAGTTTCACAACACTTTACAGAACCATTTAATGATAGTAATGAATATGGTGAAAGTATTGCTCGTCTTTCTAATATGCTTGGGAAAGGTGTTATTGTTCAGAGGTTTGGTGATTTAATACGGTGTAAAAGGTCTACTAACGGAAGATTAAAATACAATACGGTTGTACCTACTTTAAAAGCAGAACCAGGTGATCTTGCTTTAGTATTACCTCACAGAATACTTGAAGATATTAAAGAAATGATTTATGCCCTTGATAAAATAGCGCCTGGAACTAAAAATGATGATACTTTACTTTATGGCGTAGAAGTTAAATTTTATAACAACGAAATTGAAGTGGATGATCATCTTATGGCAGATGATAATTTATATATCATTGGAGATTGCTCTGGCATAACTCATAGTCTTTCACAAGCTGCTGCTTCAGGTTTATTTGTAGCAGAGGATATATTGTAAAAAGATTGACTAATTTTATTTAAAATGTTATAATATAATTATGGAAATAAGTAAATTTTTAAATGATCAATATGCTGATTCTGCTCTGTATATTAATTACAGATCAACAGCATCTTTTATAGACGGATTAAAAAATTCAACAAGGAAAATTGTTTATACTATAAAAAAGCAAAACATAAAAAACCAAATGAAAGTATCTGCTTTAGGATCTAAAGTTGTAGATACATCTGGATATTTACATGGTGATACATCTATTCAAGGAGCAATAGTTACCCTAGCCCAAAACTTTTGTGGAACAAATATATTGCCAATTTTAGAGCCTATAGGCTCTTTTGGAACTAGGCATATTCCAGAAGCAGCCGCCCCTAGATATATTTTCACAAAACCATCTTATTATTTTGATAATTTGTTTAAAAAAGAAGATGATAAAAATCTTATAAAACAAGAGTTTGAAGGTGAAGAAATAGAACCCATGTTTTATGTTCCTACTGTTCCATTGTTATTAATTAATGGTAGTACTGGAATAGGCGTTGGTTTTGCCTCTACTATACTTAGTAGAGGTATAGATAATGTTTTAGAACTTGTTAAGAATTTTCTCAATGGTAAAAAAAGTAAAGATGAATTATATAAACCCTATTGGTCTGGTTTTAAAGGGGAAATCATACCAATAGAAAATAACAAATGGGAAATTAGAGGTCATATAGCAGAAATAAAAAACAAAAAAGTAATAATTGACGAACTTCCAATTTCTTGTACTTTGTCTGGATATATAAAAACATTAAAGAAATTAAAAGAAAAAGGTGTAATAGAAAAATACATAGATTATTCAGAAAATGATAATTTTAATTTTGAAATTACGCTGACCAATACCAGTGATAACATTGATAAGATAATGAATGATTTAAAACTGGTAGAAACAATAACCGAAAATCTTGTTTGTATAGATGAAAACAATGCCGTCAAAGAATATGAAAGTATTAAAGAAATTTTTAAAGATTTTTGTAAAGTAAAAATTTCTTTCTTAGAAAAAAGAATAGCTTCAGAAATTAAAAGGCTAGAAGAAGAATTAAATTATTTAGAAAACTGTTATAATTTTGTTACTTCTGTTTTGTCAAAAAAAATAAATATAAGTAATAAAAAAACTATTGTAGAGAAATATCTAAAAGATAATGGCTATGAATATATAGATAAACTTATGTCTATGCCTATATCTTCACTAACAGAAGATAAAGTGAAAGAATTAAAAAGTAAGCTTGAAGCAAAATCTTTAGAATTGAAAAAAATGAAATCTGAAACACCTATAACTATTTGGAAGAAAGATATAGAAGAATTGGAGAAATCAATAAAATATGGCAGATAGTAGAGATATAAAAACACTTAGTACTGTAGAGCATATTATTTTAAGAAAACAAATGTATCTCGGATCTTCAGCTTTACAAGAGTATGAAGATTGGATAATAGATAATGGAAAAATCAGTTTAAAAAAAATTTCATATATTGAAGGTATTAAAAAGATACTATTTGAAATTATAGACAACTCTGTTGATGAATATATTAAAACAAATGGTGTTTATTCTACCAAAATAAATATAGAAATGAATGATACCTTTTTTTCTTGCGAAGATAATGGTAGAGGAATACCTGTAAAGCAAGACGAAAAAGGAGAATGGATGCCATACGTTGCTTTATGTGTCCCAATGTCTGGTTCTAACTTCTCAGATGATGAAAGAAAAAGTATTGGTACTAATGGTTTGGGTGGAAAAATTTGCTCTATTTTTAGTTCTGATTTTGAAGCCACCACTTGTGATGGTATAAACAAAATAAAAATACATACAAAAAACAATTTAAAAGAAAAAAAGATTGGTAAAGTTACATCCTGTTCAAAAAATGGGACAAAGGTTTCTTTTGTATTGGATTTTGAAAAATTCAATACAAACAAATTTCCACCAGATTTGTTTGGTCTAATAAAAACAAGACTTAAGTTTCTTTCATGGTTTTATCCAAAATGCACATTTACTCTTAACGGAGAAAAAATAAACATAAAAGCTAAAGATATTTCTTCTATGCTTCCACAGCCAGCAGTTGTTTTAAATGAAGAAAATGCTTATATTTGTGTTTATCCATCAGAAGAGCCATGTTTTTTGACATATGTAAATGGTATATATCTAAGAAGAGGTGGTTCTCATATAGACTATATAATGTCAAAACTTATAAATGACATAAGAGATAAAGTAAGCAAAAAATATAAAACAATAAAGCCAGCAGATATAAAAAACAGAATTGGTATTGCTTGTTTTTTTAAAGATTTTTCTAATTGTGCTTTTGATAGTCAGACAAAAGAAACATTAACTAATTCTATTACAGATATTTCAACTTATCTTAAATTAAATGAAATAGATTTGGATAAATATTCTGCTAAAATCTTAAAGCAAAAAGAAATAATAGATAATATTACCGAACTTTTTAAACTTAAAGAAGAGTTGGCAGAAAAGAAAGAGCTGGCAAAATTAAGCAAAACAAAAAAAGATATAGACAGTGAAAAATATTATCCACCAATAGGCAAAACTAAAAAGAAATATTTGATGATTACCGAAGGTTTTTCTGCTTTTTCTGGTATATCTCCTATTCTTGGCAGAAGAGAAATTGGTTACTATATGCTGAAGGGTAAGCCTATGAACATACAGGATATTAAACCTAATGGTAAAGGTGGATTTATGTTAAACCAAGAAATCAACGAATTAGTTAATATCCTTGGCTTGGATATAAATGGCAACACAGAAAATATGAATTATGATTATGTAGTTGTATTATCAGATGCTGATGCTGATGGAACCGCCATTGCCAGTCTTATTATTACTATGTTTAATAAATTAGCTCCAAAAATGATTAAGGATGGAAGATTATGTAGACTAGACACACCTCTTCTAATAGGCAGTAAAGGAGAAAAAATAGAAGAATACTATTTTACAATTCCAGATAAAAGTAAAATGAAAAAAGGATTGGAGTATTTTTATTTAAAAGGTCTTGGCAGTTGGAGTAAGTCTAAGTTTAACCAAATTCTTGAAAAAGAAGGTGGTATGGAAAAACTAATACATCCTTATAGTTACGACAAAAAATCAAACGAAAGTATTGTTAATTGGTTTGGTGAAGATAGTGAGAATAGGAAAGCAGCTATGCGTGGTAGAAAATTCTGTATAGATAAAGTGTAATTGTTGTTTTGGTAGAAAATAATTCTACCAAAACAAAAGTCTTTAACTATTTTGTTAAATGTTTTATAATAATTAAGAGATAAGGAGAAAATATGCCACTTGATAACTATGTGAATTTAAGTAATTCGAAATCATTTATTGAATGGTTTAATGATTTATATGAATTTATTGACTATTGTAAATCATTTTCTGAAAAATATGAAAAATATGAATTTGATCAAAAGTCTGGTAAAATTACATGTAAATATGAATATAAAAAAGCATTAGTTTTAAAAAATGAATGATTTATCTCTCATCTTTTGAATAGTTTTTCGATCTATCATAGGAACTGCTTTTTCTATACACAAGACGCATATAATGTGCCTGACAATAGCCATGAGAGAAATGTGGTTTTTTACAACCTTTTACTTTACAGCCATCATGCTTTTTAGCATTGGGATCTAATTTACAATGTTCTGATTGTGAAATCTTAGATAAATTCTTTTTTGAATTATCATGCTTATCGTGATTATGGTGATGGACTATTTTACCATCACCATATTTTGCACCTGCATTCTCACGATGGTCATAAACCCAACGACCATATAATCTATTGCCTGTTTTTTTTGAATAATGCTTTTCAGAAAGGGGCCATTCTTCCCAATGCCTTTTATAATCTAGTGGAGTAACTATTTTTGCTTCATCTAAATTTTCATCATATTCCCAGGGTTCTCCATCTTCCCAAGCAATATCTATCTCTTCACTTAATATTTCAGCTAAAGTCATATAATTAACTTATTTAAAAAAGTCTTTAACTTTTTTTTAAATTTGTTTATAATTAATTATAAAAATAAAAATCAAGGAGAATAAATGAAAACCAATAATTATTATTCTGTTCCAACTTTGTCTTCCTTAGAAGAACATGAAATAACAGACTTAATGAACATTGATGCTTACCAGGAAGAATTAAGGTTAGTTCAACTTCCTGGTGTTCCAGTAAGAATTCGTATAGACAAAGATTATGTAGAATTAACATCTAATGAAGATGAAATAGATTTGTCTTTTTATAAAGAAATCTTTTCAAAACTTATGAGCTTTTTTTATGGTGTTGGGTATATTTTTGGTTATGTATCTAATAATAAATTATTAGTTTATGATATTTATACCAACAATAATTTCTTTTCTACAAAAGATTTAGCCATAATGGAAAGAGATTATAATCTGCCTATTGTTTCTCCAATCATAGAAGGTAATTTTACTCCAGATTGCATGATTGAAATTCTTAATAAAAAAATAAACAATGAAAAAATTCCAGCCGATGAACTTTTTATTTTACCAAGTGTTTATATAAATGATACCAGAACTTTTACTTTTTCTAAAAATACCGAAATTAGTAAAGTAATTCTTGGAGAGAAAAAATTTTATACATACCCTGCTTGGACCAATCAAAGTGTTCAACTTCCAAAGACACCTGTAATTACACCTGTAATTACACCAGTTAATAATACTAAAACAAAAGAACCAAATGATTTCGATGTTGTTTTTTCTCTTTCAACAAAAGAAGAAAGAACAGAGATTTACAATGAAACTTATAAAAATGTCTCAAAGTATGTTGAAAAAAATAAAAAAGTTTTTGATAAACCTTTGTTAGATTGGTGGAAAAAGAATGGTAAATATTTAACATATTTATATTCTATTCATACTTTGCCTTCTACAAGAAAAATTTTGTGGGATTATTCAAAATCATATTGTCTTGATTATATAAGTAAATTTTCATCTTTAACAGAGAAATGGGCAGAATTTTTTGAACTTTTTTTTGAAGATAATTATTTTAATTTTATTTTTAATAAAATAAATATGGATGCTTATTTTTGTTCAAACTTTGAAAAAATTTTTCATGAAGAACTTCTAGAAATTGATAAATTCTATGTTAAAGAAAATTCAAAATCAGCAGATTGGAGATATTAATTATGTTTTTTAATAGTAATGAAAGAGAAATGCTTTTAAGTCTATTTAGGCTTTATGGCCCTTCTTATGGCGAAAAACCAATATTGGATTTTATAATAAATATATTAACATTAAATAACATACCTTACCAGCAAGATGATAAAGGAAATATTTATTGTTTGAATTATAAAAATGAACCTTTGTTATCAGCTCATACTGATTGCGTTGGAACAGCCGAATCTGGAGCCTATGTAAAATTTGTTGACATTTATTCATACGGTGAAGATGAAATTATGAAAGGTCTTGGAAATATTGGTGGTGATGATAAATGTGGAGTTTTCTTAATTTTGCTTTATCTTTTGTCAAAAAAACCAATAAATGCTGTATTTAGTATTTGTGAAGAAAATGGAGGGTTAGACGGCATTAAACACCTTTTACCAACCATAAAAGATAATGAAATTTTTAAGTCTATTCCTTATTGTATAGTTCTTGATAGAAAAAATGGTGGAGATATAATTTGTAATAAAAACAATTATGGAAGCAAGAAATTTGAAGATGCTCTTGCAGAAATAGGTAAAAAATATAGTTATTCACCAGTAGTTGGTGGCTGTTCCGATATGAATACAATCAAAGATTATATGAATGGCTGTAATCTTTCGGTAGGATATTATAATCCACACTCTACAACAGAATTTGTAAGTTTATCTGAATTATATAATACTTGGAACTATTTACAAGATTTAATTGAAAATATGCCAAGAGATATTCCATTAGAAATTATAAATAATGTTCAAACTTCTTATCCTGTTTGGGATGGAAGATATGGAAAAAATTATTATGATGATTGGTATTAATTAATCTTATAATAAAAAGCGTGAGAAAATACTTCTCACGCTTTTTGCGTTTGTGAATTTTTTACACTTATAATTCTCTAACCTTGGTAATTACTTGTGTCCATTTATCAGGAAGCTGTTTGTAAAAACTAGTAGTTCCTTTAACATAACCACCACCAACTTCTGTATTAAGATCATTTAAAGTATCTTCTCCGTCTATTGAGTGATCTTTATTATCAGAACTCATTATTAAAGCATTTCCTTCATTATATATAAAAGAATTTTTAGGAGTAACATCTCCATTTATAATTCCTTTTTGTTTTTTGAAGTTTATTTTTCCTTCAAAATTTTCATTGTCCCTATATTGATTTACACTTCTAAACATACCATCTGGATCGTTTGGATTCCAATCTTTTAGTTTATCTATGTTATTTCCCATGTCTATTTCATCTTTACCAAAAACATAGAAAAATTCAGCATTTTCTCCTTCTCCAATTCTTTTTGTTTTTGAAGTATAAACAAATCCATCGTTAGGGTTTGCAGAACTACTTCTTACTTTCTGACCAGCTTTTGTTCCATTAACTCTACCATCAACTTTTATAGAAATACTATCTCTATCTATTAGAACGTTTGTATTTTGTCTTTTAGCTATATCTGCCATATATTCCTCCATAAAAGCTGCCCAATTGGGCAGCTTTTATTTTATTCAGCGTTTTTGTTAAGAGTAAGGGTTATTTCTACCTGTTCAATACATCCTGTAGGAACACAAGAAACTGCTACATTAAGAATATCTTGCTGAAGTGTTTCTGTAGTGTTATTTGTTTCATCACAAATAACATTGTAAGAAGCAACTCCACCACCTGACTTATAGCGTTCCATTATTGTGATTACATTAGAACGAATGGTTGAAATGTTTTCACTCATTGTAGGCTGGAATATAAATCCTTTTATAACAGAATTCAAATCTTTCTTTAAAGCAACCAACATACGTCTTGTATGAATCTTTGTAAGAGTAGAATTCTTTCTCTGACAGGTTTTTTCACCGAAAGCAAGAATATTTCCATTTCTTAGTTTCAAGAAAGGATTAATCCTATTCAAATTAAGATAAAGAGCATCTCTATCTGTTTTATTAGGATATCTGTTGTCTTTAGAATTTACTTCCAAATCAAGAGCTGTAGAACAATAACCATTTGTTTCTCCAGCTGGTGCATACCAAGGAGCATAGTTGGCATCTACTCTACAGAATTGAGCAGCCATTATAATAGAAGGCATTATATACTGATATTTAGAATCAATTGAGTTATATACCTTGACCCAAGGCCAGTAAGTACAAGCATAATTTGATTCTAGCGGGGTAATTCTTTCTTCTGTTTTACCATTATGCCAGTTAATAACTGCATCTCTTGAAAGACCTCTAGGTGGATCTACTATATAAATAGCATCTTCCATAAATTCAACCAAATTAATTGCTTCATCCTGTATATCTTGATTCTGATGATCGTCTGGAGTAATAAGTATATGCCAAGAATACAAATCCTTATTAGATAATCCAGAAGTTTCAACATTCATAGCATTTGCAAAAAGGTTGATGTATTTTGTTGTTTCTTCTTGATAAGACGGTACACCATCATTTCCTAGATAGTAATCATATTGATCGTAATCATCAATAGTAATATCTTTTACGCTTTCAAAAGGTGTTCCTTCTCCAACAGGCTTTCCTAAATATATAATTCCTGTGCTAGACAACTTGCTTGTATCAGGAACATCTATTATTGTATTTTCCTTTTCTTTAGGCTCTCTTACAATAACACTAACATAGTTAGAACCACCTTCATCAGGATCAGCATTAATAAGATCCGCAAAGTAATTCTCAGCAGTCTTATCATAAGAAACATCTTCCCAACTTTCTTTCCTTAAACCATCAACAAATAATTCTATATAGTGTGTTTCAGTTTCGTCTAATGGAGATTTGACTGTATAAATCTCAATACCTATTGTAGAAGTACCTGAACCAAATTCTTTAGCTGTAAACACTATAAGATCAGATTTGTCAGCAGCAACCGCTGAAGCTCCATCTTTTGTTATTAAGGCAAATTCGTTTCCTTCTCTAAATCCTTTTTCTTCAAATTCTTTTTGTGTTAAAATTCTTTCATTATTTGAAAGGAAGTCTAACAAGCTGCCACTATCTAATGTTGGTGCTATATAACCGTTGACTTCTGTATTTTTATTCTCAATACATAAACGTTTCTTAGCATCTGTAGTAATTTCATAACAGTCTTTTAATCCTTTTTCTGAAGATACTGATCTTGCACTATTGATATTGAGCACATCTCCAAACTTATAATTTAATGAATAAGAATTAGTCTCGGATTCTATTGCTTCTTCATAATTCCATTCATCTACTCTTATTGTGCGACCTACTGTAAAAGTATTATTAATATTATTAGTATTATTAATATCGTCTTTTATAACTATACCAACAGTATTTTTGTTGAATTCTACAGGATCACCAAAAACTATATTAGGATCAAGTTTTCCCGCAACTATTTTTTTTGTAAAACAATCATAACTAGTTGTTGTTTCGCCATCATTTACAGTTGTTGTTTCATTAGCATTAAAGTCAAACAAAATAGATTTTTGGTAATCTTCATCGGTTAATTTTTCGTAGCTTTCTTGTTTATTTTTAATGTATACAAAACTTTTGTTGTAGTCATTATTAAAAGTAATTGTAGTATCATTATCTTTTGTGAATGTAATATTATTAGCCGTTAATGCTAATATTTCTGTTTCATTTATAGTTATAGTTACATTTACACTTAATGTTAAATTAATGGTGTTACTTACTGTTTTAGTAGCACTATCACCTTCTGGTTTAATTACTACTACTTTTACTACTTCTGGAGCTTGATCATCAAAAACTAATTTGGTTGTATCAATATCTAATTTATTTATTAAAGCATCGTTTAAATTATAACTATCAACAATGTCATCTTTTAAGCCTACTGCGTTAACAAATCTCCCTTCATTTGTATTAACACTTCCTGGAATTGTTAAACCTGTTGTGTCATTGTTAATGTATTTTGCTAATATAGTATTTCTATCATTATCACTATTTGCTAGTATTAATGCTTGTATTTCTTCTTCTTGTTTATCATTAAGTCCACTATAATCAACGTCATCATTAAGTGCTACACTTTCTGAACCTGCATCATTATTAAGCACTAAAGAGTTTTGATCCAAAGTAATAGTTGGAACTACTGTTAAAAGATTTATTTCTCCATTAGTTCCTATTTTACCTGGCATTAATTGCTTTTCTTTTTTGTCACAAATAAACAAATACAAGGTGCCTTCATCACCACTTTCTTTTACAAAATAATTACAACCAATTTCGTACTCTTTTAAACCGCTATTAATTTTTGATACCAAAGTAGAAACTTTTATATATGTTTTTAATTCATCTCCCACTTTTATATCTTCAATATCATCAACTAATTCTATTGTTATTTCTGTCTCTGTCTTTGAACCATCAAAAATATTAAAAACTAAATTTGTAGTACTATTTTTCTCAATTGGTAAATAATATTCTTCTTTAATTTTTTCTAGTTTTTTATTACTAATTAATAATTTTGTATTATAAGCATTAATATCATTAAGAGCTTTAAAGACACTTTCAAAATTTAATTCTTCTGTTTGGTTTTTTGAATCTTCTAAAATAGGGTTAAAAACAAAAGGACCGTATGTTTGTGGATTGTCACTTCCTTCTCCTTCTACTCCTACTTCTATATTAAACAATCTAGGTGCATATGTTAATGGTTTTGCATTAATACTAAACTCTTCATAAGCATTGGTATCTTTATCCAATTGATCCTGTAATTGTTTCTGAATATCGCTTATTGCAAAATTTCCACTAGCAGGTGCTCTCAAATAAACTGTTTTAGTTGTATCAGCTTTTGTATTTCCTTTATCATCTTTAATAGAAAAAGTACCACTATATACTTCATTATTTTTATAGTTGCTGTATGAGTTTGTAATTGTTTTGTTGTGGTTAAAAATCAAAGAACCTTTAACTTCTTTTACTCCATTTCTAATAACAACATTAGATTTTGAAGCTGTTGTTTCATCTGCTACACGAACAAACAAAACTGTTCCACCAGCTGATAAAACACTTCTAACTCCTAGACCAGCATATGTTCCAGTGATAGGTTCTCCAAAAATTGATTTAAAAGAGTTATATGATGTTATCTCTATAGGCTCTCCGATAGGGCCTTTTTTAGCAAAACCAACAATAGCTACAGTTGTATTAATCTCAGCAGCTGGGTTGGTATATTCTGTATTATCTACTTCTTTATAGTAGATTCCAGGTGATTTAAATGCCATAAATTTCCTCCATTCTTATATATTATTATCTTTGTGCGATGTGATAAAAATTCATTGTTGGAATAAATTGACTTTTAAAAATAATATGAAAAAATTAACAAATGAAGAGAAAGGTATAAGTATGAAATATGAAGATAAAACTACAAAAGAAGATGAAGAAAATAGAATTATCAGAATTGTTGTAACTCCTGAAACTTGGGAAGAAAACAAACTTCTTGCTAAAGGTATGGGGATTGAAATAGTTGAACCTAATTATGTAGAATGTGTAATTGATTTGAAAAAGAAGGAGTAAAAAATATAAAGATTATATAGTTAAAGAAATAATTAATAAAAAGCCATGAGTTTTAAAACTCATGGCTTTTTTAATACCGTGTAAAAAATTCACAAACGCAAAAAAATTTTTGTCAAGCAA
>Ga0247611_10009693_pt1 | contig 11505 bp, 18 predicted proteins | sample 177DNAGHGhighgp2_FD_192422 | JGI IMG/M metagenome (GOLD analysis project Ga0247611, IMG submission 192422) | Sheep rumen microbial communities from Palmerston North, Manawatu-Wanganui, New Zealand - 1770 DNA GHGhigh gp2 | ecosystem: Host-associated > Mammals > Digestive system > Stomach > Rumen... | reverse complement strand
ATTATTCGTTTCTATCATAAATGATGCATGGAGTTAGGGTTAAGACTTTATCCCCCAATTCGTTAAAGTGATATGATACATATTCAGATTCGACAGTTGCAAACCATTCTGTTTTATATGTTTTTGCTTCTTTTTTATCGTTGGTGAATTCTATATTGCCATCTTGGGTATCAATATCCTTTAAGAATTCATTATATTTATTCCTTAGGACGATTCTTTCCATAGTTTAATCGTAATCATATTTTAGACTTTTGATTTCGGGATACTTTTCCGAGAAGTGATATATGATTCCATCTCTTTCGGCACGTGTGTAATAGTCACCACTTCTCCTATATGCCTCGTTTTCGTTTTCTGTGAAGGTAAGTTCTCCTTCAGCATAATCAACATCTTTAATGAAGATGTGTTTGTTGTTTTTTTCAAAATAGAATTTTCCCATAATAATCTATGTATGTGTGTTTTACAATAATATTATACTGCAAAGATATGGAAAATGTTTTTCTATACCAAGTTATTTAAGTTAAAAAGACTTAAATAAGTACAACATGCAATATTGTTGCCAACGGAGTAACATATTATTTCCGTTAGTAACTACACATATAATGAAACCTTTGTAGTTTCTTGTATGTGCTGCCATATTGAGTTTGTGATTCAGATAGGATTCGAACCTACGACCCACAGTTTAGGAAACTGTTGCTCTATCCAACTGAGCTACTGAACCATTTTTGTTTGATGCAAATATACGTAAATTATTTGGTTTAGCCAAATATATTAACATCTTTTTAGAGGGACAAACAAATCATATCCGTTGTCATCTTGGAAATGATTGATTTTATCGTCTTGCCATTGTCCAAACTTATATCTCTTATAGACAAAGTGTTCTCCGTTCCAAGTGGCTTTATCTGTGTTTCTGCAAGTCCCTTCATATACCGCCCCAACTTTTAGTTTATCTTTTGGTATTGCTCCACACCTTATTAGGTTTTTGACTATGAGGTTTTCATAGAGAGCATTATCATTTAAAAGTGGTATCTCTGGTATATCATCAACAGTTTTGAATGGCTTTAAATTATTCCACCTTTCTATTCTGTCTTCCAGTCGTTTTTCTTTTTCTTTTAGAAGTTTTTCTTTTATTTTCTCTAAATCCATGTTATTCTTATGTCGTATAGACTTAAATAAGTACAACGGCACTTATGTGATTCAAGCGAGACTCGAACTCGCACGTCCTCTCGGACACAACATCCTAAGTGTTGCGTGTCTGCCAATTCCACCATTGAACCGATTTGGCACCTCTCTTATGCCACTTGTTTTGTGTGCGGCGTTAAGAGGATGCCTTGTGTTGTGTTTTACGCTTGTGACTTTACCATTGGGGGTTTTGCGCGTTCGGCAATATCTTGACGTCGTCCTTTAAAGGTCGTCTCGGATAGAGGCTATATTAGAGTATTTCTATCTCTAAACCCCATAAATAAAGTCATAAACCATCGTCACCAACACGTTACAAGTATGTTTCATTAAGAAATGTGGACCAGATAGGGCTTGAACCTATGACCTCCAGATTATGAGTCTGTTGCTCTAACCGACTGAGCTACAAGTCCATTTGTATTTGTAGTGGCGGAGGGGTTTGAACCCTCATGTGACCAATTACCCTTTCAACAGCGTATAAGGCAGAGGGGATACACCACTATATGAAACCACAGCCAAACAAAAGCAGAGGGATTTAACTTATACTGCTCAACTTCCTTTTAATTTAATTTTCTTTGTTTATTGTGGTCTTTGTGATTGTTTCACATTTGCAAATATATGGAAATTGTTTGTAATGGCAAAGAAAGTTAATACTTTTTAACATTTTTATTTTTTGTGTTAAAATAGGTTAAGAAGTTTGGTTATATGGTTATTATTCCGTATATTTGCGCCATCATTAACAATTAAACTAAAACATTATGAGAGTTTATCAACGTAAGATTATCAATGCTGTACGCAGCATAAAGCGCAGCATAAAGAATTGGGATGGTGGCGATGTTATAGGTGTTTGCTTTGCTTGCTTGTGGCTAATTGCGGTTTTTGTGTATGTGTTCTCTTTTAGCGTTAAATTAGGTGCAACCCTATTTGTTTTTGTATTCCTTTTCGGTTGTTTTTTTTATAAAAAGGTTTGAAAAAGAGAAAAGAGTTATGACACAAGAAGAATTATTTGATAAGATTTTTAATTGCATTAAAATTGGTTAAGGAATTTGGTAGTATCAGGGTTTTTCCGTATATTTGCATCGAGTTTTGGAAATAACATTATTAACTATCTAAAAAAAAAAGATTATGAGACAAGAAATGAACATTAAGGACATCATCCCAATGAGTGTTGTTGAATCCTTGTTGTTAGACCCACAACGCACTGTGGAGCGAGCATTGGAAGTACGAGATGCGTGTGAAAACATTATGGATGCACGCGAGTTTGGGAAAACCATGTATCTTGTATATGAGGGACAACTTCGCCAATTCAAGATTAAGAAGGGCATGAAATTTCCTTTTTTCAATTATAGGTTATCTTATAACGAAGAATCTTTCAGACATGTTTTGATTCTTGACATCGCGGGGGTTGGGGAGCGTGCCGTGAAAGCGGACATGTATGGTTATAGGTTTGCTTTCAACGTCTATGATACCATTGAGGATTTTAAGGACAACAAGCCGTACCAACTCTCTCGCAAGTATCTTAACATGGATAAGTTGGGAGAAATCTATTCCAACGTTGGAACAATGAGATATAGTCCTCTTGTACGTTACATTTGGAATGGTACGTCAGCACAAGCCTATCCCTTGAAAGATGACGTTTCGCTGTTCTTCACCTATGATAAGAATGGTTTTGACAATCAAATGAAAAACGAAGATTATTTTGGTTATGTTACCAAAGAAGAATGTGAACACGACAACGCAATTCAAGTGGCTGTATTCGCTGACGAAGAAGAAAAAGAGGACGAGGTGGTGCAAGAGGTCATTGTTCGATGCTCCATTGAAATAAATGGGGTGGAATACGATGTGGTTAATGAAGAAGAACTTGCAGCCATAAGGAAAATTCTCAATTATTAAAAAGTGTTAAAGGGAGATTTTTTCTCCCTTTTCATTTGGTCAATTCAGATTTTTTCCGTATATTTGCATCACAATTAAAAATAAAAGATTATGGATAAGAATACAGCAATTAAAAAGAAGGTAAATTTGAGCGAGGCTCTTGAAATGCTTGAAAAGGTAACCAATTCATTGGATTTGGTTTTGGATTGGTATTGCGACTTGGCAGATGTTTATGTCGAGGACGACGATGAAGTGCGTGGCATTGCGGAAAGGATTAAAGAGGCTCGTGAACTTTTAGAAGCGTCCAAATGAGTAAAATGGTTAAAATTGGTTAAGGAATTTGGTAGTATCAGGGTTTTTCCGTACATTTGCAATGTAAATTCAATTATTAACTATTTAAACTAAAAGGAGAAAAGAGTTATGGGAAAGAGTTTGAGAGTTGTTTCCAAAGTGGAAGAATACGGAGAGAACGAGCGTTTTAATTGGGCGTTCAACGAGTTTGCGAATTTGCTTGATGCGTTAGGTTGCACACCCTGTATTTATTGCGAAGATGGGGACTATTCTCGTTTTGACGTGCAACTTGTCGAGTATGAGCAAGCCATGAAGTGCATGGAGAAAGTTGTCAAGGGCGAATTGCTCGACCATACGCGTGTTTGTCTTGATGATGTGGAAGAAGCGTTGAGGAAACTTTACGATGATGGTTTCACTAAGGAGTACATTCTTGAAGCGATGAAGTCCTTTCATGAAGAGCGAGACAAAAGAAAGAGTTACATGGTTTTTCAAGCACTTTAAAGGAGAAAATGAGGTGATTTGGTAAACGATAATGGATATGGCTTTGGATAATACTATTATTCAAGGTCATATCTTTTTTTTGTTAAAATGGGTTAAAGAATTTGGCAGAATGAAATGTTTTCCGTATATTTACATCATAGTTTACTAACAAACAAAAGTAACGTTATTATGAAAGTGTTATTGGAAACAAAGAACAGAAGTGAGGTTATAAAGTGGATGATTTCAATTCTTACCGCCAAATACGAGGAATACACATCATTGTTTGATTGCGATAATGAAGAAATGAGAGATTTCCTTAATGACCGCATCAAGGAAACATTATGCGACCATCGCGTTCATTTGGGGATTGGTTTTGTTGAGAATATTGGCAATATACTTTGTAATTACATTTTCTGTATCAATTGTGGAGAGGGCGAAGAAGAAGGCACATATAAAATTATCTATGATGAAGAATATAATGACCATTTTGCTGATGGTTGGCTTGATTGGTCATTGTGGGGCGATTATGATGTATGTTTAAAAGAAGCGTGTTCAATTTTTGCAAGTAATGTTTTCTGAAAAAATATTTTGTTTCATTAACATTTGTTTTAACAGAAAACATTTGGCCATTCCAACTTTTTTCCGTATATTTGCACCATCAAAACAATTAAACTAAAAAAAGGAGAAAAGAATTATGGGGCAGTATTATCAACCTACCATTCTTAAAAAGAATTGGAAAACAGCGAAAAATGGCGTTGCCGCATCATTGAAATGCTATGATTTTGATAATGGGGCGAAGTTGATGGAACATTCCTACGTTGGCAATTACTTTGTGGCTGCTGTGTCCTATCTATTGTCGCTTGACAAATATTTTGGTTTGCCATTTGTGTGGTGTGGCGACTATGCAGACAACATCAAAACAAATCTTGGCGAGCGTAACATCTACGATGAAGGTGGTGATTTCATCTATGACGAGGGAGAAACGAATACGAACCGCACAAAAGCGTATAATGAGTTGTTTTCATCGGTTAAAAAAGCCAACTATCAAGAATGGGGAGACAAAGTCTATCTTGTAAACCTAACGAAAAAGCAATATGTTAAAGTGCCAAAGTACAAGGAAAATGAATGGGCAGTACATCCCCTTCCTTTGCTTACTTGTGATGGCAATGGTCGTGGTTGCGGTGATTATATGCTTGATGGGTATGAATTGGATAGTCGTATTGGCTCGTGGGCATTTGACCGCATCGGAGTGGTAAAAGACATTGCAGACTACAAGGATTTCAATGAGATTGATGGGCATTGGGAAAGCGATATGATGTAACTGATTTGTTCAACAAGGCTTAAATTTTAAGATTTATTAAGATAAATGAGGGTACAAATAATTTTGTAGTCTCATTTTTTTTATATATCTTTGCATTGTTTTTTAATAAAAAATTGTAATATGACAAAGTTAAGTGAAAATGAACTAAAAGCCTTCGAGAAATTCTATGGCAAGATGGTATGTTCGGAGAAACTGAACATTGAGGGGTTTAAAAACCCCATACCATTTGACATTTATGATGGGCACGCAGTTGGCTTTCTCAATGGCTCACGTTATGATATGACTTATCCCACACTATCTGCCATAAAAGGTAGTGATGATTTGGCTGATGCTGTAATGGAATACGTTGGCGTAGAAAAGAAATGGGAAATAGAAGTATTGCACGTTCTAATGACATTCAACACACTTCATAAAGATGGTGTGGAAGTTAAACCTAAAAACTAAAAAAAATATGAGACGATTTGAAATAGAAATGAACTACAATGTATCCCTCAATGTCGAAGTTGAAGCGGAAAACGAATTGGAAGCCTTTGACAAGGGAAGGTTAATAGCAGAGGAGACAGATATGCGTGATTTTTCGTTTAATGGCGAAAATAACCATAGAATATTGTCAAGCAATTAAATATTGAGTTTTCTTTTTATTATTATACTATTTGAAGGTAAAAATAAGTTTCGGTGTGACTTCGTTGTGAAACGAGGTTGCACCATTTTTGTGTTAAAATGGGTTAAAGAATTTGGCTATTCAAAATAATTTCCGTATATTTGCACCATCATTAACATTTTAAACTAAAAGAGTTATGGCTACAAGAAGTTGTATTATGTTGAAAGTCCGCAAGGAAGACATTGGTTTGGCTTTTCGTTTTGACAAGAAAATCACTGACGAAATTGGTTGGGATGATTTGTCAAAGGGTGAGGCGAAATACAGCTGTTGCAAGGCTGTTGTCCTTCGAGAGTCTTACATTGGTGTGTACTGCCACAGTGATGGTTACATTAGTTACAATGGAGAAATGCTTAAAAAGCACTTCAACACCTATGAAAAAGCGATGAATCTGATTCTTGGTGGGGATGTTTCCTTCATCAGAGAGGATGGCGCTATTAGGCATTATGCAAACAGAAAAATTGAGTGGGGCAATTGGACATCACTTGCACCTAAGCAAGCGAACACGAAAAAAGGTGTCTATGAGAAAATCGACCACGAGTATGCCTATATCTTTGACGAAGAAAAAGGTGGGTGGCTTGTGAGAGACACGCACTGCGCAAAGCCTTATTTCAAGTCCTATTGATTTGCTTAAAACCACACCATATCAATGGGTCTTGCGAGTAATCCACTTACTTGTGAAAGTAGGTGGATTACTTTATTTTGTTAAAATTGGTTAAGGAATTTGGTAGTATCAGGGTTTTTCCGTACATTTGCACCATCAAAACAATTAAACTAAAAGGAGAAAAGAATTATGGAGAAAAAAAATTGGTCGTATGCAAAAACTTTGAAAGAGGTTGGTATTTCTTATTTGGGTAATGTTGCCCAAAGCGTTAAGATGCGCTTGTCAAAGGAAAATGGTACAATGACCTATTGTTTGTATCTTGCCCCGTGGAATATGAGTGGCTATCAAGTGTGCCCAAAAGGTCAGCACTGCAACGAGTTTTGCCTCAATGGAAGCGGACACAACATTTCCGACACTTTGAAGCACACCATCGAGGGAAGCACAATCAACAAAGCACGCATTAGAAAAACTCGCTTGTTTTATGAGGATAGAGATACCTTTATGCGCCTTATGATACACGAAATTAAGCGCAAACAACGTTATGCCGAAAAGAATGGGTTTGATTTCTCAATTCGCATTAACGGCACAAGCGATTTGTCGCCCATTTTATTTAAAGACCCAGAGAGTGGCAAAAATTTGTTGGAATTGTTTAGTAACGTACAATTCTATGATTACACGAAAGTCTATAATAGAATACACCTTTTAGACAAATACCCCAACTATGACCTTACTTTCAGTTATGACGGCTTTAACCTTAACGAATGTAAAGAATTTTTACAGAATGGTGGTAGGGTTGCGGTAGTGTTCTATGGGGAAAAATTGCCTAAAAAGTTTAATGGGTGGGAAGTCATAAGTGGTAACGAATTTGATATGCGCTATTTAGACAAAAGGCAAACGATAGTAGGTTTACATTACCATAAAACAGCCAACGATTATAAGACAATTAACGGCAAAAGGGTATTTATGAAGCCAAACACACCTTTTGTAATTGACTTGGAAAAGGAAAATGATGTTGTGTGGTGATATAATTGGTTAAAAAGGGTTAAGGGATTTGGTTATCCCGACCCTTTTCCGTATATTTGCACTATCAAAACAATAATAATTAAACTAAAAGGAGAAAATAGTTATGGCAACAGCAAAGGAACTTAAAGTGTTGAGCGCAAATATTGGAAGGGCAACTCTCGCTTATCACGATGCAGTTAAGGAAACGCTGAAAGAGAGCGGAAAGGAGCATGGTGTTTATGGTGATGAGTATGCGGATAATGATGTCGAAGCAGTACGAGTGACAACCTTCAATGACAATGGCGATGGAGTTGTGTTCATGGACATCGACAAGGTGCGCTACAACAAGGAATGTGACGGGGTGGAAATTCATGTTTGCATGGAAGACTATCGCGAATGTGATTGGTGGCACAATGCTTATATGCTTGGCGAAGAGGTTGATTGTGTGTTCGATGCTATCAAGTGGGAAGACGATTAAAGGTTAAAATAGGTTAAGTAATTTGGCTATTCAAAATAAATTCCATATATTTGCAACATCAAACATTTTTAACGATAAAAAAAAAAGAAGTATGAAGAAAATGACATTGGATGCGCGAGTACGCGCAATCGCAGAGAGTGGTAAGGCAGTCGGTATGCCAAAGGGTTTCACGACACCGCAGAACAAGGAGAGGCGAATGACTCACATTGAGGTGTGCAAAAAGCTTGCAGAAATTTCCAACGATAACGGAAATTACCCCATCACCTATTTGGTCTATTTCGCCGTAGGTAAGAACGCGCACCGCATTCCCGTGTTCCTCAATGGCTACACAACTATTGACGAAAAGAAGGCTAAAACCATTATGAGTTGGCTCAAACTTTTCGCAAAGCACAACGGCAATCCCAAATTGTTCCGCAACACGGATGTTTCCCATGCCATCTGCCGCTTCTATGACACCTTTTCAAAGAAGACTAAGGACTTCAAGGCGGCATTGGAGAAGTATCCGCAGAGCGAAAAGGTAACGGACTTCAAGGAGGTTGCCGAAGGTCTCGGAGTGGCAAAGGTGGTTGAGGTACCTGTAATGGTTGGAGTAGCCTAAACACCACACAACAAAGGGAAATGGGGGACAATATAACCCTCTTTCCCCTTATAAACGAAATTCATTCAAAATAAATAAAAAGAACTATGGGAAGAAACAAACGTTTGGAGAATGTGATTAGGAATAGGAGGGTAATGGCTATTCCCTCACGAAAGACGGAAGACGGAAAGCAACTTTACAATATTTTTTCCGTGCGATAAAGATTGTTTCGTGTGTTTGATATGTGTCGAGCACACGAAACTTTTTTTGTTAAAATGGGTTAAAGAATTTGGCTATTCAAAATAATTTCCGTATATTTGCACTATCAAAACAATTAAACTAAAAAGCAGTATGAAAAGGATTATGGGAGTAAGAAGTGGTAAGACAACAAGCAGAAGAAGGGTTGAAACCTATAATGGGTTCGACATTGTAAAGGTCAAGACTACACATTATCACAAAAGTTTGTGGGATTCTGGGTATGATTCAAAATGGATTGAAAGAATTGAAACCCATTATGATTTTTGCAGAGAGGGAGAGAGTAACAGACCTTCGCAAGCCTATTCTTGTTGGTCTGACAACGTGGCAAAATGCAAAGAATGTATCGACAAGTTTCTTAAAGATGATTCTCTTTATTTCACGGAAGCAGAACGCGAAAAGTATGTGTATAAACCTAACAGAGAAAATCAGTGGGGGTTTAACTATAATATGCTTATGAAACTTATGCAACAGCATAGCAAGGCAGACAAGCGTATGAAAGTATTGCTTGAAGACAGACTAACAGATGCCAATTTCCATAGTGCACGTAGTTATCTTGTAGAGGGGGATTATGAAGGTTTTGAACAACACGCCGCAGAGACTTGTAAATTCAATGAGAAGTTTGAAATTTATACGCACACAAAGCGTAAGGCAATCAAAAACCCAGAGAAATTAGCCGAAAAGATTGCAAAGGTTGTTGAGGAATACATCAACACGCAAAAGGATATTGAAGACACCGAAGTTAATGTTAAGTTTATCAACGATTGGTAAAAAATTGTTAAATTTCTTGGTTATTTCAGATAATTTCCGTATATTTGCAACGATAGAAAAGAAAAAAGTTATGGATAAAGTTATTTATTTAATAGATAGGGATGCGTACCGCAAAGAGGTAGTTGAGCACCTTACACAAAAAGATTTAGAGGAATGGGTGGGAGATGAAGGTTATACCGAAGACTTCACCATTATGAAAATCGATTGCACCTCTTATGGGAGCATCATAGAGGCATTGAGGAACGAAATGGACTACGCCCTTAATGAGGTTGAAGACGAAAACATTTTGGCAGAAATACAAGAAAATTATTACTTTTTTGCATTTGGTTTTTGAAGTATGATTAGACGCACTTATTTAATACTTTTCATAATCTTTTAGTTTTTTTGTTGGTTTCGTGTGTTTGACGATTGTTAAACGCACGAAACTTTTTTCTTAAAATTGGTTAATAAATTTGGTGGTTTCAAATAATTTCCGTATATTTGCAACATCAAAACATTTAAAAGAAAAAGGAGAGTTAAAATGACAACATTAGTAGAAAATGCCAAAAAGGTAGTTGGTTTTCGCTTGCAGATTATCAATGCTTGCAAAAGGAACGGAGTAAGCATACCGAGTGATGAAAAGATTAGCGAATACATCAATCAAGGATTTGGGATGAACGTTGCAAACTTTATGCACGACTACACCAACAATAAAGGTGTGTTCAAGAGTCCGTTGATGGAGTTTGCGGAAAAGGTATGGGCAACGTGCAAGAAAGGTGAACAATGCCCTACGCTTGAAGAATTGGCACAATGGGGGGAGAGCCACGACTATAATGTGGATGCCTATCTTTTGGGTCGAAAAATCGATGCCTATTACAAAGGTTTGGAGAGAAACACACTTATCGAGACATTGAACAAGTTGGATGATGTGTGGCTTGTGTGTTTGTGGAACAAGTTTGTCGAATCATCAATGAAAGTGGGTGAAGACAGCCACATCTATGACATGGCTTGTCCAAGAGAATTGTCCGCTTTAATCAATTACGCTAAGGATGATTTTGGCAAATTAGGGGAGTTCGTTCTTGACAACATCAACAACGTGCGCTTTTTCCAATATATTGAAGGGGTATATATCCCTAAAATTGACATCAAGGGTACTATCATTTGTTTTTGGGGAGACATCTTTGAGGACATTATGAAGTTTCCGTCGGTGTATCAATCATTTGAGTGTAACGGCGATGTGTTAAAATACTTTTTCCCAACCATATTCCCACTTATTAGTGGTGAATTGGGATATGAATGTGAGGAATAGAGGTAATTGGTTTGTGTAGACTGAACAAACCAATCAAGGAAGAAAACCTTTTTAAATTGAAGGGTGGTTAGTCTATGGGGAAGGGGCTAACCACCATTTTGTGTTAAAATGGGTTAAAGAATTTGGTGGTGTGAAAAACTTTCCGTATATTTGCACCATCAAACAAATATAGGGGATAAAGAAATGAACAGAGAAAAAATAAAAGAAGAATATAAAAATGTTTTGAAACGATACAACTATAAAAAAGGTTTGTTTCAATACTATCTTATTTGCTTAAAAACAGCAAAACATACCGCAAACATGGAAAGACCAAGTTTATTTGGAATTGGCGATGAAATTGAATATAGAACTGCTTGTGCTGAATGTAGGGATGCGCATTATATGTTATCATCTTTACAAAAAGACATGATTGCATTGAAATATAAATTGAAATATTACAGAATGATGCTAAACAAAAAGAAATAACTAAAATATGTTAAAAATCTGGAATTTTTTTGGTGGTCTCGGATTTTTTCCGTATATTTGCATCAAGTTAAACAATTAAACTAAAAAGGAGAAAAGAATTATGGCAAAGACAAAAATTCAAAACCGACCTCTGCACGCTGTTGCACGCGACATTCGCAATGACTGGACAAACCCTCATTTTGGGGCAGTACCTTATCTTCAAGCGATGAGCCTTCTTGATTCCATCGATGATATGTATGGCTTTGATACTGCCGTGTCTATTGTTCG
>Ga0247611_10009692_pt1 | contig 11505 bp, 14 predicted proteins | sample 177DNAGHGhighgp2_FD_192422 | JGI IMG/M metagenome (GOLD analysis project Ga0247611, IMG submission 192422) | Sheep rumen microbial communities from Palmerston North, Manawatu-Wanganui, New Zealand - 1770 DNA GHGhigh gp2 | ecosystem: Host-associated > Mammals > Digestive system > Stomach > Rumen... | reverse complement strand
TAAATCCTAATCCACTTCTTGGATATAATTTTAATACATAATTTAATTCCATTTCACATCTAATTCCTGTAGGAACCTTAATAGTTTCACCAGGTGCTAAAACAATATCAAATGGCGCAAAAAAATCATATCCTGCAGAGCCTTTTGTAGCTCTTTTAGGAAGCTTTATTCCATCGTAATATTCCTTAATTATTTTTTCATCAACATTATCAAAACCTGATTTAAATTGTTCATAAGAAACCTTTTCAAATTTTGAAATTCTTTTAAAATCAGCCATTATTCTACCTCTATTTTCTTCTAAAATATGATTTAAAAATACCACATATTAATATATCTATTAAAAGTCCAATTATTTCTGTAATGATAAGTATACTAAATGGCATTGATGTACCATCAAATGGTTTTCCTTCTGTAAATAATAAAATTACTAAAAATATAAAAATACATATTAAGAATAATATAAATGAAACCTTTTGAATAACATCAAAGACTTTATAAGCTTTAGGTTGTTCATTTGGGTGTAATCTTAAATATTCTTTTTTCTTATTTTCTTCAATATATTTAGCAATTGGGTATCCACAATGAATGCATATTTTTGATTCATCGCTTATTTCTTTACCACATTCTGGACATTTAATAATCATATTTACCACTATCCTTATATACGACTAAAAGTATGAAGAGGACTTCATACTTTTAAATTCCTAGCAAGAACCATCATCGTATAAGACAATACGTCCTTCTCTTTTTGTAGCTTTAACATCGATTACTCTTTGATTAGAGCTTCCGACCCAGTGAATTTTCGGATCAAATTTATCCATTTCAAATCTACCATCACATACTACATCTAGCATAGATATAAATGGTAAACCTGAAATTTGTTCCCATGTATAACCAGTATATAACCACTTAGTTTTATTAGGGAATTTTGCGTTTATTTCAGCAACTAGTTCTCCTATTTCATTTACATTAACTGGATGAAGTGGATCTCCACCTGAAAATGTAATACCAGAGATATAATCCTTTCTTAATTCAGCAAATATTTCTTCTTTAGCTGCTTCATCAAAAGGTATTCCTCCGTTAGGATCATGTGTAATTGGATTATGGCATCCTGGACAGTGATGACCACAGCCAGCAACCCATAATACTACACGTAGACCGCTACCGTTTAGCATATCAGATTTAGTTATATTATGATATCTCATCCTTACATACTCTTCCTTTCGGCAATTTCAGCCATCTTAGCTTCGTTAAGACGAGTATCTCCATTAACTCTTGAATAAGATAAATATCCATTCATTCTTTCAATTTTTGTTAAATTACGGCTTCCACATTTTGGACATACATCCATTGATAATTCTTGGTGTCCACAATCCTCACAATATGCTAAAGACATATTAACACCTTCATAAAGACCCATATCCATAGCTCTTCTAATTAATACCTTTATAGCCTCGATATTATAATCAATTGGATATTTTACATATTGAATCTTTCCACCATTAGATAATTCCCAGAATCTCTTTTCTTTATCTTGCTTTTCAATTGGTGTAATATTTTCAGTTACATGACAATGGAATGAATTAGATACGTATGGTCTATCTGATACATTTTCAACAATTCCATAGATTTTTCTAAATTGAGTAATTTGTGTACCACATAATGATTCAGCAGGTGTACCATAAATTGCATATAGGTTTCCATCTTCATGCTTGAATTGAGTAATTTTTTCATTTATATGTTTTAATACATCATATGCAAATTGACCATCTTCAGCAATACTCTTACCATTGTATAATTCTTGTAATTCATTTAATGCTGTATATCCAAATGATGCAGTTGCAGATTTTAGGATAGGCTTAATCTTGTCATGTGGATTTAAATGTCCACCATAGAATCCTCCTTGACAATATGCAAGAGGGTTTGTAGATGCACGCATTTCTCCTAAATATTCATATGTTCTAATATGAATACGTCTAATCATTTCTAGATAATAATCTAAGACTTCATAGAAATCCTTAGATTCTTTACGTGATTTAGCTAAAATCATAGGTAAATGTAATGATATAGCACCTATATTAAATCTACCTACAAATACTGGCTTATCATCTTCATCTGCTGGTTCCATTCCACCACGCTCATACCAAGGTGATAAGAATGCACGGCATCCCATAGGTGAGATAATTCTTCCATATTTTTTATACATTTCAGAAATATAACCTTCACCAGTTAAGCTTAACCAATCTGGATACATTGTCTTAGATGAGCATAATACACCCTCTTCGAATAAATCCTCATTGATACATCCTGGGCCATGTAAATCCTTATCATATAAGAATACAATCTTAGGGAATAATACTGGTCTCTTTCTACCTGGTTTACCTTGTCCACCACGTCTAACCTTTAAGCATTCAATAGTACACATTTTAGCAAATCTTGATGTACCAGTACCTAATGTTACAGTAATGAATGGGTAATCTCCACGGCTTGATCCAACAGTATTGAATTTATATTCAAGACCTTGCCAGCCTTGTTTAAATTCACTTCTTACATCTTCAATAGCTTGTTCATTAGCCTTAACTCTAGTTAAGCCTAAACCAACATATTTATGATAATATTTTTGATATGACTTTTCAGCATATTCATCTAATATTAAATCAATTGAAGGCACAGTAAAACCACCATATTGTTGTGCGGCAGTAGATAATACTATATCTCCGATAACATCAAATGCTACATCAAGGGATTTTGGTTCATTATACCAAATGTTTCCCATTTCAAATCCGCCTTTTAAAACTGTTGCCACGTCAAAAAGACAGCAGTTCATTGTATCACGACGAGCATTCATATCATGAATATAGAAATATCCATCATTAATAGCTTGTAATTCTTCTACATTTAAAAAGAACTTTTTATATAATTCTCTATTAAGTTGATTATAAATAAGGCTTCTCTTAGTTGATACTAAAGCACTATCTGTATTTGAGTTTTCTTTATCTCCAATATACATAATAGATTGGCTCTTAGTGTAAACCTCATCTAACATATGAACGAAATCTTGTTTATAATTTCTATAATCACGATAGCTTTTAGCTACAGTTGGGAAATGAATTTCTAGTGATCCTTCAACAAAATTATGCATTTGAGGGATACTAACCTTCTCTAATTTCTTTTCATTGATACCATTGATTACAGTATTGACAATATTATTAAGGTCGTCCTCTGTAAAATTGATCATAACACGGGCTGCAGATTTAGAAACGGCTTTTTTAATTTTATCAGGATTGAATTTTTCGATAGTACCATCTTTTTTAATAATTACTATATTCTCCAATTTAAAACACCCCTTTTTGATTACTATGATTTTAACATTATAACAGGGGTTTTACAACAAGCAAAATGATAAAATTTTATTATTAATATTTAATAATGCAATTATAAGAAAAATTTATAGTTTTTTATGCTTTTTAACATTGAATTTTTATTATGTATTTTCGCGTTTTACAATCTTAATAGATTGTTCTCATAAAAAATACAAATATTTTAAAATTAAAAATTCAATAAATTTTATTTATAATTGACATTCAGTAAAAACGAGTTTAAAAACGTATTAGATAGTATTCAAAACTACATCCAAAAATTTAGAAAAAAAGGACTCGAATTTGAGTCCTTAAAATTCATGATTATTTTCCTAATTTTTTAAGTAATTCAGCTGTCATTGCTTCATATCCAGGCTTGCCAAGTAAAGCAAACATATTTTTCTTATATGATTCAACACCTGGCTGATCAAATGGATTAACTCCTAGTGTATATGCTGATACACCACATGCAACTTCAAAGAAATATACCATATATCCATAAGTGTAAGCAGAAATATTAGGAACTGTTACTCTAATGTTAGGTACGCCTCCATCAACGTGTGCTAGCATTGTACCATTCATAGCCATCTTATTTACATAATCCATAGATTTACCAGCTAAGAAATTTAATCCATCAAGATTATCTTCAGTCTTGTTAATTAATACTTCTCTTTCAGGTGCTTCAACATTGATTACAGTTTCAAATAATGTTCTTTCACCTTGTTGAATCATTTGTCCTAGTGAATGTAGGTCTGTTGTAAAGGCAGCAGATGTAATCCAAATACCCTTTCCATCCTTACCTTCTGATTCACCGTATAATTGCTTCCACCATTCAGCGAAGTAATTTAATTTAGGCTCGAAGTTAACAAGCATTTCAATTTTCTTACCGCTTCTATATAATACATTTCTAATTAATGCATATTTTAATGCATCATTCTTTTCAATATCCTTTTCCATATATGCAAAATATGCATCCTTTGCACCTTGCATCATTTCATCGATATCTACACCTGCTGCAGCTATAGGTAATAGGCCAACTGCAGTTAATACTGAATATCTTCCACCAATGTCATCAGGTACAACAAATTCTTGATAACCTTCGGCATCTGCTAAAGTCTTTAGAGCTCCTCTTGACTTATCTGTTGTTGCATAAATTCTATTCTTAGCTTCAGCCTTGCCATATCTTTCTTCCATGTAATCCTTGAAGATTCTAAATGCGATTGCAGGCTCTGTAGTTGTTCCTGATTTTGAAATTACATTAATTGAGAAATCCTTATCCTTTAAATAATCTAATAGGTCAGCAACATAAGTTGATGAAATATGATTACCAACAAAGATAACCTCAACACCCTTTTGTCCAAAATATTTTTTTAGCATTTCAATCGCAGATCTAGCTCCCAAATAAGATCCACCAATACCGATTGCTAATAAAACTTGAGATTGTTCTTTAATTTTAGCAGCTGCCTGTTTAATTAATGAAAATTCTCTACTATCATAATTTATAGGAAGATCCAACCAACCTAAGAAATCATTTCCTGGTCCTTTTTTACTTCTTAATAAATCATGTGCTTTTAATATTTCTTTAGATACATCATGAATTAATTTTTTGTCACAAAAACATTCAGCCTTAGATATATCTAAACTTAATTTCATACTCATATTTAATTCCTCCTAGTTAATTGCTGATATTATTATATAATAAAATCTTGAAATTTTAAAGTGTCATAACTAAAAAAGATGATTAGTATTAACCAATCATCATAATTACACCAAATCCAGCAAAGCCTACAGCTACACCTAAAATAGCACCTGCTAAAACTTCGATTCCTCTATGTCCTAGCATTTCCTTAAGCTTACCTTTTTTACCATATAAATCTTCTTTTTCTTCCTCAGGCATATCTTCAGCTAATCTATTTAATATCTTAGCATGCTTAGAAGCCTCAAGTCTTACGCCCATCGCATCATACATTACAATCATAGATACTACTACAGCTACAGCGAATGCCCAATCAAGCTGATTTAGGTCATGATATTGTAACATACCTAATAATACACATAATGTTACACATAATGAAGAATGTGATGATGGTAATCCACCAGTTGTGAAAAACATTCTATATTCAAATTTTTTATGTTTAATAGAAAAGATAATAACCTTAATAAATTGTGCAACCCACATTGATATCAAGCAGCATATAATTATTTGCATTGCACGTGTTGTCATTAGCTCTTTTGTTAATTCTTCAAACTTCTTCTCAGAATCCATTTAAATCACTCCAATTCTTCTATATATGTATATATATTATTAAAACTGATCTCCAATTACATTTCTAACTTCAACAACTTCAGGTACATATTCTAATAACAATGCTTCAATACCATCCTTTAATGTAGAATCTAATGCCCCACAATCGATGCAGGCACCAAGCATTCTAATATAAACTATACCATCTTCAAATTTTAAAAATTCTAAATCTCCGCCCTCAGAATTTAAATAAGGCTTAATCTTATCTAAAATTTTCTCAATTTCAGCTTCAATTACTTCTTTAGTTCTTTCTTCCATTATATTGACTCCTATTTATTTTTGTTTCTACGATTATTGTAGAATTTTCCTTTTTTCTCTTTCTTTGAAGGATCGAAATCAGGACTTGCAGAAACAAAAGTTTGTTCAGGCTCCTTCTCCCTAATAGGAGCATCTTGTCTCTTCCTTTGATTGTTATTTAATTGCTTCTCAGCTTTTATTAGTTCAACTAAATCAGGTGGAAGCTCACCCTTAGGAATTGAATTAAGCTTATCAATATTAATAACAATATTTGTTTTTGTTTTAGGTGTTGGCTTTAATATTAATGATTCCTTATCATAATTTTCCTTTTGAATATTAGGAATTACAAATCTAGCATCTTCAGTTATTGGTGCTTGATCATTTGCTTCTAGCTTTCTATATTCATCTTCAGAATGAATTCTAGATAAAATAAAATATGGACAACCAAAAGCACATGAATCTTCAATATATTTATCTATATTTTTATAAAATGATGGACTTTTAGGATTTTCATCAAATCCCTTTAATCTTAAGATATTTGATGAAATATCTCCAACTATATATGGATACTTATCAAAGCATTCTTCAAGATATTTCTCTTGGAATTCTTCTATTTTAAAAGCATCTCTATAATTGTTAAGAAGTCTATACATTCCTTTACTGCATCTAATTAACATACTAACACCTACATTGTAAAATTATATAACAAAAGCTTATTTTATTAAATCATTTTCTTCTAAATATTTATAAAATGATTTAATACCTAATATTATATCTCTTTCTGTTTTATCAAAATCACCGGTATACCATGGATCACTAATATCTCTATTTAGATTAGCATATTCTAAAAATAAATGTACTTTATTTTTAGTATCCTCACCTATGATATATTTTAAATTATAAAGGTTATTTCTATCCATTATAATAATATAATCAAAATTATTATAATCAGCAATTGTCATTTGTCTTGCTGTTTTACTTCTTGCATCTATATTATATTTATCTAATATTTTTTTAGTTCCATAATGAATATGGTTACCTATTTCTTCTCTAGATGTAGCACATGATTCAATATAAAAATATTTATCTGTATTTTTCTTAGAAACATAATATTTAAATAAATATTCAGCCATAGGGCTTCTACAAATATTGCCGTGGCAAACAAATAATACCTTAATCATTATTTTCAACTAAGCATACTGCTTCACAAGCAATAGCTTCACCTCTACCTATAAATCCCATTTTCTCATAAGTTGTAGCTTTTACACTAACCTGATTAACATCTATATTTAATATATTAGCTATACTTATTCTAATTTTTTCTCTAATAGGACTTATTTTAATATTTTGGGAATAAATAATTAAATCTATATTATTAAGGTGATATCCTTTTTCTAATACTTTTTGATAACATTCCTTTAATATTATTTTAGAATCCATACCTAATGTATGATCACTATTATCTGGATAAAAAGAACCTAAATCACCTAATGCTAGACTTCCTAATAGACTTTCAGCTACTGCATGTAATACTACATCTGCATCACTATGACCTAATAGGCCAATTTCTGATTCTATTTCTATTCCGCCTAATATTAGCTTTCTTCCGCCAACTAATTTATGTGTATCCCATGAATGACCTATTCTAATCATATTTCCTCCATATTAGCTGTGCTAAATCATAATCTGTTTGTGTAGTGATTTTAAATAAATCATCATCTGCAAAAACTAATTCTGTTTCTATTTCAGGATAATAATATTCTAATACTGATAAATCATCAGTAAATTCCATATTATCCTCTAAAGACATTTTATAAGCTTCATATAGATAGCTTCTTTTTGCACATTGAGGTGTTGCAGCTCTAACTAATGAATCTCTATCTAATGTCTCAATTACGCCATCCTTGATTGATTTAATTGTATCCTTACATTTAAAACAAACTAATACATTTCTATTTTTGCTTAAGCTTGATTTAACATCTGTAATTAATTTTTTTGTTATAAATGGTCTTGCAGCATCATGAATTAATACATATTCATTAGATACAAGCTTTAAACCATTCATAACACTTTCTTGCCTTGTTTTACCACCAAATGTAACCTTTACATTCTTAGGTAGCTTTTTCATTAACGAGCTATCATTTTCACTAATAACACAGATGACCTCATCTACTGTTTCTAACAATACTTTTAATGAATATTCATATATTTTTTTATCACCTAATGGTAACAAAACCTTATTGATATCTTTTTTCATTCTTTCGCCTTTACCAGCCATTAAAAGTATTGCAGAATACATAATTATCACCCTTCTATTATTAAATCTAATTCTACATCGTAGCTATCTGTTTTAAAATCAAGGTTATTTAATTCCTTATATATAATACCAATTTTATATCCTTTATATCCATTTAGATATCTATCATAATATCCTTTACCATATCCTAATCTTTTATGATCCTTTGATATAGCAACACATGGGATTATAAAGCATTCTATTTCATCTCTTGGTGTAATAATACCAATTGGTTCTTTAGTATGAAATTTAGCACTTATTAATTTGTCATTATATTTATATTCGATAAAGCTAATTTCATCTCTTGTTATTGGTAAATAAAAATTTTTATTAGGATATTCTTTTATTATATCCATAATATTGATTTCACTGCCTATTGGATAATAAATACCAATATTTTTAAACTTATTTAATATTTGTTTTAATTCATTTATAAAATAAATATTTTTATCATTTGAAGATAATTCTTTTCTTAAGCCTAAAGCATATTTTCTAGCTTCATTTTTTTCCATTATCTTAAATCCTTAAAATATGCATATGATGATTGATAATTATCATTTGCAGCAATCTTTAATGCATTCTTAGCATTTGATAATGCATCAGACGGATTAGGTGTATCATTTGAATATGAGATACCCATATAAACCTCAGTTTGAATTTTTTCACCACCTAATGTTGCAGATGGCTTCAATAAATGCTGCTCATTTCTTAATTGACTCTTTAGCATTTCCATTTTATTATAATTTGTTATAAATGCTACAAATTCAAGTCCTGATACTCTATAAATATAATTATCAACTATAAATGTTTGTTTAAAGAAATTAACATATTCTGATAACATCATATTTCCAATTCCTCTACCATATTTTTCATTGATTTCAGGAATTGTTGCTACTCTAAAATGAACTACCTCAAATACGGCATCATTTGTTTCTAATGCTTTAAATCTCGCAAGCATTTCAGGTTCGCTTCCAACTGAATCTAGGGCTGTATCTGTCTTTTCATAACGATAATTATCAATTACAGACATTGTTCCACATAATTCAATAGTATTACCAGAAATAACCTTATTTCCTTGTTCCTTTACATATACATAATAAGATCCTGTATTATATCTATATGTTATAGAATATTCATCAGTTATGCTATTTAATACATCCTGATATAATGGCATATCATCAGGATGAATATTAGCATAATAATCATTGCTATCAATTGTATTTCCATTTAAGAATAATCTTTTAACTAATATATCATTAAACCAAATTGATTTATCGTTTAGATTATTAAAATAAATACCATCACTTGTCTTATATAGAATTGACAAGAAACGGCTTCTTATTAGGTCTAGCTCAGAATTCTTTTCATTTAATTCCTTTTCCATACCTACTAATGTTTCTTCATTCTTTTTGTCACCTATTAGGATTCTTCCTTTATATTTACCTCTTGAAAAAACTGTATTTTCATTAAAATATAAGGCATCATGCTTTGCATTATCATCTAAAATGTTTAATTCTAAAGTAGTCTTAGAGCCTTCTTGAACCTTTCTTTCATAATGTTCAAAATATTTCTTTATCATCTTTTTAGATGCTTCTTCTCCATTTAGACCAACTAAACGATATTTATTCTCAATTACATCAAAGAAATTCTTTCTAATTGCATTCTCTAGCTTAATATCTAAGTCATTTGCCAGAAGGGTTGAAATCTCTTTTATTTTATCTTTTTTATCTAATAATACAAAATATTTAGTTTCGTCTAAGGACTTAGTTAAAATCTTATGTAGTTTTTCATTAGATAATGATAAATCAATTGTCGTAAAGAATAGCATACATACAATTAAATCTATTCCTAATAAACTAAATAATTCTGTATATTTCCAAAAATCTTGATTACTATTTTGAATTTCTGTATGAAAGAAAAATAATAATCCAGCTGCAAATGTTAATAAAAATGATAATATTAGTCTAACCTTGAAAAACATACGTTTTACAAAGCATTGCATTATTATGATAAATGTAATTAATGCAGATAATGCTAGAGGAATAATTGGACTTTGATAGAAAAAATCTAATAGATTTATTTCTAAAAATATCATTTAAAAATCACCTCATAATAAACTAAAAATATTAATGCTGCTATAACTACTAAAGATATTAAAAATACTATTATAGGATTAACATTTTTATTAGGAGATGGTTTAGCATTTGCTCTAAATAATAAAACGAATGGAGCAGTTAAAATTTCTACTATTATGTTTAAAATTTTCATGTTCTATTCCTCCTAGTTTCCTAAATAGATATTAATATATTCTAATAATTCGCTCTTTGAGTTCATTACATTCATTAATCCAGCACAAGCGATATGAACTGTACCAGTTTCTTCTGAAACGATAATAGTTAATGAGTCTGTAATTTCTGATAAACCTAAGCCAGCTCTATGACGAGAACCTACTGTTTTATCAAGTGTTGAATCTTGAGATAATGTATAATATGCGGCAGCACAAATAATTTTATTACCTCTAATGATAACTCCACCATCATGTAATGGAGAATCTTTGATAAAGATTTGTTCTAATAATTCTCTTGAAATATCTGAATTTAAATTGATTGCTCTTTCAGCATATTGCTCTAGGGAATTATGTAATTCAAATGTAATTAATGCACCAACCTTACCAGCGCTCATGTTAAATACAGCATCTACTATTGCTTCACGAGTTGCTTGAGTTGAAGACATAACCATTGCTTTTTTATTGTCATCTGCCTTATGATATTCCATAAGCTTTCTTAATTCAGGAGCTAATAGGATAAAGCATATGACTATGTATGCGGTTAAGACTGTTGTATATAGCATTGAGGATATCTTAAATCCAAATTGATCTGCAGCAAATTTAATTGCTATTAAAAAAATTCCTATAATTGTTAAATTAATTGCTTTTTTAAATTTAATACATAAGAATATAACAAATGAAATAATTAATAAAGCTAAATATGCATCTATGATAATTGTTAATACAAGATTATCATTGAAGAATTTAGTAATGTCATCAAGCACATTTAAAAACATCATACATGACCCCTTTTTAAAGTTATTTGGGTGTTAGCACCCACTAATTCATTCTATTAATTATTATACAATAATTAAAGCATTTCTTAAATATAAAAATAAAAAACATTGGACAATTCCAATGCTTAATATATAAGAAAGGTAGGTTTGAAAATAAAAATGGTGCTTCAGGGCGGGATTGAACCGCCGACACCAGGATTTTCAGTCCTGTGCTCTACCAACTGAGCTACCGAAGCATAATAAAA
>Ga0247611_10009690_pt1 | contig 11509 bp, 11 predicted proteins | sample 177DNAGHGhighgp2_FD_192422 | JGI IMG/M metagenome (GOLD analysis project Ga0247611, IMG submission 192422) | Sheep rumen microbial communities from Palmerston North, Manawatu-Wanganui, New Zealand - 1770 DNA GHGhigh gp2 | ecosystem: Host-associated > Mammals > Digestive system > Stomach > Rumen... | reverse complement strand
AAACAATTATGATTACAGCATTATTAGCAGCAGAAGGTGTTGCAAAGTTAGGTGCCGCAGTAGGCGCAGGTCTCGCAGCTATTGGCGCAGGTATTGGTATTGGTAAGATTGGCGGTCAGGCTATGGACGCTATGGCTCGTCAGCCAGAGGTAATGAATAAGCTATTCACAAACATGATTGTGGCAGCCGCTCTGATTGAGGGTGTTGCTCTGTTTGCTGCCGTTATCGCATTCCTCTGCATCTAAGCAAAGGGAAAAAGTAAATAAGTAAAACGGTAAAAATTCAGCTTATGGATTTATTAATTCCGAGTACTGGTTTGTTGTTCTGGATGACTATCACGTTCCTCGTGGTATTTTTCCTCCTTTGGAAGTTTGGCTTCCCCGTCATTACTGGAATGGTGAAGGAACGTCAGGCTTTCATCGATGAGTCGCTGAAAAAGGCTCATGAGGCTAACGAACGACTGGCCAACATTCAGAAAGAAGGTGAATCCATCTTGCAGGAGGCACGCGAGAAGCAGGCTCAGATACTGAAGGAGGCTGCTGAGACGCGTGACGCCATCGTTGAACAAGCTCAGACGAAGGCTCGTAGTGAAGGAGCCCGGCTCTTGGACGAGGCGAAAGCCGCCATCGAACAGGAAAAGAAGGCTGCCATTGCCGATATTCGTCAGCAAGTGGCTACACTGAGTGTTCAGATTGCCGAAAAAGTTCTCAAGCAGAACTTGAAGGACGACAAGTCGCAGATGGATTTGATTGACCGTATGCTGGATGATGTTTCTGCCAACTAATTCTCAATTGAATTAAGCGTATGGATATAGGAGTAATATCGATGAGATATGCGAGGGCGCTCTTGAAGAGTGCTACTGACCAGAAGCTGGAAGATACCGTCTATCAGGAAATGATGACAGTGGCAAAGAGCTATCTGGATGTTCCCGCATTACGCCATACGATAGACAATCCCATGCTTTCGAAGGACAAGAAAGAGGCGTTGTTGATTGTTGCTGCAGGTGAAAAACCATGCCTGTTAACAAAGACCTTCATCGCTCTTGTCTTGAAGGAAGACCGTGAGAACGTGATGCAATTCATGGCCAACTCGTACATCACGCTTTACCGCAAGCAGAAGAACGTCATCCGTGGCAAACTCACCACCGCTGCCCGTGTCAGCACCGAAACTGAGCAGAAGATGCGTCGGATGGTGGAGAGCAAGACTAATGGTACTGTGGAGTTTGAGACGGAGGTGAACCCTGATATTATCGGAGGCTTCATCCTTGAATATGACACTTTCCGTATGGATGCCAGTGTCAAGTCGAAGCTCAACAACATTCTAAACACCCTTAAAAAGTAAATAAACAATGTCAGATAAAATTAAACCAAGCGAAGTATCCCAGGTACTGCTTGAACAGCTGAATGGCATTCAGAATGCTGAACAGTTTGACGAAGTCGGTACTGTTCTCACCGTCGGCGATGGTGTGGCTCGTATCTACGGACTCCGCAATGCCGAGGCCAGCGAACTGCTCGAATTCGAGAACGGCACGATGGCTATCGTGATGAACCTGGAGGAAGACAACGTCGGTTGTGTGCTCCTTGGCTCCACGTCGGGCATCAAGGAGGGTATGGTGGTAAAGCGCACCAAGCGCATTGCCTCTATCCGTGTTAACGACAACATGCTGGGCCGTGTCATCAATCCTCTGGGACAGGCTGTCGACGGTAAGGGCGATATTGACCTGAAGGATGCTTTCGAAATGCCGCTTGACCGTAAGGCCCCTGGTGTCATCTTTCGTCAGCCTGTGAAGGAACCCCTGCAAACGGGTTTGAAGTCTGTCGACTCGATGATTCCTATTGGTCGTGGTCAGCGTGAGTTGATTATCGGTGACCGTCAGACGGGTAAGACCGCTATTGCTGTGGATACCATCATCAACCAGAAGAGTTTCTATGAGGCTGGCAAGCCCGTCTATTGTATCTATGTAGCTATCGGTCAGAAGGCCAGTACCGTTGCCACCCTCGTTCAGACGTTGAAGGAGCATGGTGCTATGCCTTACACCATTGTGGTGGCTGCTACGGCAGCTGATCCTGCAGCTATGCAGTATTATGCACCATTTGCCGGTGCTGCCATCGGTGAGTATTTCCGCGATCGTGGCTTCCCCGCACTGGTCGTTTACGATGACCTGTCGAAGCAGGCTGTGGCCTATCGTGAGGTGTCGTTGATTCTGCGCCGTCCTTCTGGACGTGAGGCTTATCCTGGTGACGTATTCTATCTGCACTCTCGTCTTTTGGAGCGTGCTGCTAAGATTAACGAACAACAGGAGGTGGCTGAGCAGATGAACGATTTGCCCGCATGTATGAAGGGACACGTGAAGGGTGGTGGTTCGCTGACCGCTTTGCCTATCATCGAGACACAGGCTGGTGACGTATCGGCTTATATTCCCACGAACGTGATATCTATTACTGACGGACAGATATTCCTGGAGAGTGACCTCTTCAACCAAGGTTTCCGTCCTGCCATCAACGTGGGTATCTCCGTGTCTCGTGTGGGTGGTTCGGCACAGATTAAGTCCATGAAGAAGGTGGCTGGTACCTTGAAGATTGACCAGGCACAGTATCGTGAGCTTGAGGCCTTCTCGAAGTTCTCAAGTGATATGGATGCTGTGACGGCGATGACGCTCGACCGTGGCCGCAAGAATAATCAGCTGCTCATTCAGCCGCAGTATAGCCCCATGCCCGTAGGAGAGCAGGTGGCCATTCTCTATTGCGGTGTACACGGTTTGATGCGTGATGTGCCCATCGACAAGATTCGTGAGTGTCAGAATCAGTTCCTCGATAAGTTACGTTCTTCAGCTCCTGAAGTCATCGAGACACTGGCTGCGGGTAAGATTGATGACGCAACCACTCAGAAGATTGAAGCTGTGATGGCCGATATCGCAGGAACCTATAAAGCCTGATAGCCTATGCCGTCGTTAAAAGAGATTAAAGGACGTATTGCTTCAGTCAACTCGACGCGCAAGATTACGAGTGCCATGAAGATGGTGGCTTCGTCGAAGTTGCACCATGCTCAAGTGGCCATTCAGAACATGTTGCCCTACGAGACGATGCTGGAGCACATCCTCAAGTCGTTCTTGGCGGCCGAGGCCGAGGCTCAGACTATCTACGATCAGGAACGTCCTGTCAAGCGTGTAGCTTTAGTGGTCTTTAGCAGCAACTCTTCACTCTGTGGTAGTTTCAATGCCAACGTCATCAAACTGATGCAACGTACGGTGGAAGCCTATTCTGAAGAGTTAGGGCAGGGGAGTGTCGAGATTTATCCCATCGGTAGAAAGGTGGCGGAGAAAGCGCGTAAACTGGGTTATACCTGTTTGGGCGAGTATGCGTCACTGGTCGACCATCCTCAAGTTCAGCAGTGCATCGATATCGCAATGGAACTGGGTGAGAAATTTGCCAATGGTGAGATAGATCGCGTTGAGCTGATTTATCATCATTTTAAGAGCGCAGGATCGCAGATACTGACCAACAAGACTTTCCTGCCCATCGACCTTGAAAGCGAGTTGGAACGGGATCACGAGCGCGACCTTACCAGTATTGTTGCAACGAAGAAGTCTCAAGACTACCTGAAGCGTCGTCGCAAGAAGAAGGTGGTGAACGCACAGGGCGAGGAGATGGGGCCGCTGAACGACAATTTCATCGTTGAGCCCGACATGAATACTGTACTCTCGCAGCTATTGCCGAAGATGGCTCACCTGATGCTTTATACCGCTTTATTGGACAGCGTTGCCTCTGAGCATGCTGCTCGTATGGTGGCCATGCAGACGGCTACGGATAATGCCGACGAGCTGTTGCGTCAGTTGAACCTGCAGTATAACAAGTCTCGTCAGCAAGCTATTACCAACGAGTTGCTTGACATTGCTGGAGGCTCGGTGAGCAACTAAGCCGTTCGTACAACACAAAGGAAAAACCTGGGCACGGAAATGCTCAGGTTTTTTTACTTATCATCTCTCATCTTGTGATTTCACCCCTGATACTTTTGTTCATATAGTAGCGCACTTGTTCTGGGTCGTCATAATGCGACTGCAGGAACATCAGTTTTGTAACGGCATTCTCTACCGTTGAGTCATAACCGCTAACCACCCCAGCCTCTTTCAAATGGTAGCCAGTGTCGTAACGGTCCATTTCCACTTTTCCTTGCAGACACTGGCTGATGTTGACAATAACTTTCCCGTTGTTAGTTCCTTCTTTAAGTGCTTTTAGCAACCAGGGACTTTGCGGCGCATTGCCACTACCAAAGGTCCTCATCACAATGGCCTTCAGGTTGGGCGTATGGATAATGTGTCGGATCAAGTCCTCGCGGATTCCTGGAAATAATGAAAAGATGATGACATTGTTGTCGAGTCGAAAGTGTGGTTTCATAGGGACATCCCATTGGGGTGTGAGTATCCGCTCTTTGTGATATACGATGTTAACTCCCGCATCGACCAGGTGAGGATAGTTAAACGATTCAAAGGCATTAAACTCCTCAGCGCTTTGCTTGGTTGTTCGGTTGCCACGCAACAAATGTGAATTGAAGTAAATGCCGACCTCCGGGACGAGCGCATGACTATCTGCGTCTTTGGATGCCGCTATCTCTATGGATGTTATCAGATTTTCCTTTCCGTCTGTGCGCAACTGCCCGATAGGCAATTGTGAACCAGTAAAGATGACAGGTTTCGTCAGATTTTCCAGCATATAACTCAAAGCCGATGCAGTAAAAGCCATAGTGTCTGTCCCATGCAACACCACAAAACCATCGTATTGATCGTAGTGGTCGGCTATCACATGCGACAAGTCTGTCCACATCCTGGGCGACATATCACTTGAGTCGATGGGGGGACTGAATTGGAAAGAGTCTATCTCTGTGTCAAACTGTTTCAGCTCTGGCACATTGTTTACCAGATGCTCGAAGTCGAATGGCTCCAAGGCTCCTGTATACGGATTTCGGTTCATGCCGATAGTCCCGCCTGTGTAGATGAGTAGTACTTTACTTTGCATGATGCAAAGATAGTTCAAATTATTCTCTCTACAAAATAAAATGGAAAAATCTTTGTTATTACTTACTTTCTTTGTACCTTTGCAGCTATGGAACAGAAGGTATGTATATTTGTTGGAGCCCGACCTAATTTCATCAAGGTTGCTCCTATTATTCGTGCTATCCGTCATACAGAAGGCGTCAGTTATCAACTGGTCTATGCAGGTGCTGCTGATGATCCTACGCTTGAGCCATCTTTGTTTTCTGATCTTCAGATTCCTCAGCCTGATGCATTCTTAGGCGTATCTTGCGAGAACCTGAATGAGTTGACGGGTAGGGTGATGTCTGAATTCGAGTCTTATCTGAATGCTCACCCTACGGATACTGTCATTGTCGTTGATGATCTGGCATCTACTATGGCAGCTGCTATTGTTACCAAGAAGCGCGGGTTGAGGTTGGCGCATCTCGTTGCTGGCACACGCTCGTTTGATATCCGTATGCCCAAGGAAATCAACCGATTGGTTATTGATGGATTAAGCGATTTGTTGTTTACTGCTGGTGCTGGTTCAAATAGTATCGTCACTCGCGAAGGTGCTGAGATGCACAAGATCTATATGGTGGGCAATATCCTCATGGACTCCTTGCGCTTCAATCATGACCGTTGGCAGCGTCCAGCCTGTCTGGAGGACTTGGATGACGGCAGCTATATCGTCCTGACGGTGAACCGCAAGGCGTTATTAGCCGACACAGACCATTTACAGCGCCTTTTTGATGCCATCAGTGAGATGACGGGTGGTGTCCTGGTAATAGCTCCTTTGCGTGGACAGGCATATAACATGGCCTGCAAGTCAACATCATTCCGCGTGGTGCCCTCCTTGTCTTATCTTGAGTTTGGTTATCTGATGGTACATGCAAAGGGGGTCATCACCGATTCCGGTAACGTAGCAGAAGAGGCCACTTTCAATCATGTGCCCTGCATCACCTTGAATAGCTATACCGAACATATTGAAACGGTGAAACAAGGCACCAACGTCTTGGTGGGTGAAGATGCTGAACAGCTGCGTCAGGAACTGTCAAAGATGCTTGCCGGAAAATGGAAGCATGGCGACTTGCCTGACCGTTGGGACGGAAGGACAGCAGACCGTATCGTTCAGATACTGATAGAACACTGATGGAAATGTCACGGAGTACCATGAAGAAGATAGTACTGATTACTGGTGGTCAGCGTTCGGGCAAGAGTCAATATGCCGAGCGCCTGGCTTTGTCGTTGAGTGACAAGCCAGTATATTTGGCTACAGCCCACATCTGGGATGAGGAGTTCCAACAGCGCGTCATCCGACACCAACAACGCCGTGGGCTGGAATGGACCAACATCGAAGAGGAAAAGCAACTCAGCCGTCACGACCTGAGGGGGCGCGTCGTCGTTGTGGATTGCATTACGCTGTGGTGTACCAATTTCTTTTTTGAGGAACAAGACGTGAATCGTGCCCTCGACAAGTTGAAAGCAGAGTTTGACCGTCTGACAGCCCAAGATGCCACGCTGATTTTCGTTACCAACGAAATCGGATGGGGTGGTGTTAGCGATAATGCCGTCCAACGGCAGTTTACCGACTTGCAAGGTTGGATGAACCAGTATGTGGCTCAGCGTGCTGACGAAGTCATCATGATGGTAAGTGGAATACCCGTAACAATCAAAAAATCATGAGAACATTCCCTATAGTGCGTCCTTCTAATGCTTTACAGCCTGTCATTCAGCAGAAGATTGACAATCTGAATAAGCCCAAGGGTTCTCTGGGACGGTTGGAGGCGTTGGCCATGCAGGTTTGTCTGATACAGCAGACGCTGACGCCTTCGCTGGCTCATCCCTGTCACCTGCTGCTTGGTGGCGATCACGGTATTGAGCGCGAGGGTGTCAGCGTGTCTCCTCGCGAGGTTACGTGGCAGCAGATGGTGAATTTCACTCGTGGAGGTGGTGGCGTGAACATGTTCTGCCGACAGCATGGCTTCAAGTTGTTCATCGTTGATGTCGGAGTCGACTACGACCTTTCCGCATACGATGCCATTCTCCAACGGAAGGTTGGCCGTGGCACAGGCAATTTTCGTTATGAGGCAGCCATGGGCGAAGCTGCATACCAGCAGACCATCGACATTGGTGCTGCGTTGGTTGACATGGTAGCCCACGAGGGTTGCAGGGTGCTGTGCCTGGGTGAGATGGGCATCGCCAATACCTCTCCGTCGAGCATCTGGATGAGTATGTTCTGCGACATTCCGCTAGCGGAGTGTATCGGTGCTGGTGCAGGGCTGGACTCTGAAGGCATATTTCACAAGTATCAGGTTTTGACTGAGGCTGTAGAATACTTCCATAGGCAATACGCTCATCCCGATGCGGAGACCATTATCCGCTATTTCGGTGGCTATGAAATGGTGGCTGCTATTGGTGCTATGCTGCAGGCGGCAGCGTTGCGAATGGTGATACTCATTGACGGCTTTATCATGACGGCGTGTGCCTTGGCTGCCTGTCGGCTCTGTCCCGCTGTGCAGGACTATATGATTTTCACCCACTCAGGTGACGAGAAGGGCCACCGGCGCATGCTGGATGCCTTAGGTGCGGACCCGCTGTTGAGTCTTGGACTGCGTCTTGGCGAGGGCACGGGAGCACTCTGTGCATTTCCTATTGTTGACTCTGCCGTGCGGATGATGAACGAAATGAATAACTTTGACAATGCAAATATTACTAAATACTTCTAAGTGGTACGACCGTCTCTGGGCGTCGCTGATGTTTTTCACGCGATTGCCCCTCTGGCGTTGGCATCAGCCCCATCAGGATGCTTTCAAGGCTGTCGTTGAGTTCTGGCCGCTGACTGGCTGGCTGACAGCGGGTGTCATGGCGGGTGTCCTCTATACCTCCTCGCTGGTGTTCCACTATACTATTGCCGTCTTGTTAGCTATCGTCAGCCGCCTATTACTGACGGGAGCCCTCCACGAAGACGGGTTGGCAGATTTCTTCGACGGCTTCGGTGGTGGCGGCAGCGACCGTCAGCACATCCTCGATATCATGAAGGATTCCCGTATCGGTACATACGGAGTGCTGGCACTCATACTCTATCTGGCTCTTTTGTTCACGACACTCTTGTCCATGCAGCCTGTCGATGCTGCCCTGTCCATCCTCATGGCCGACCCCTATGCCAAGATGATTAGTGCCCAGGTCATCCAGATGATGCCATACGCTCGTACTGCCGAGACAGCCAAGAGTCATATCGTCTATCGTAAGTTCTCTTGGGGGGCGGGTGTTAGTCTAGCTGTTCAGGGGCTGCTGCCCGTGGCGTTATATCTTTGGTGGATGGCGAGACGGGTCGACTGGCAACTGGTCGTCTTCATCCCTTGCCTCATGATGTATTTACTTTATCGGTTTGTCTGGCATCGTCTTCATGGCTATACGGGTGACTGTTGCGGTGCCATCTTCCTGTTGACGGAACTAACCATCTATATGATTGTTTCCTGCTGTTTCTCTATTTTATTAGGATGAAAGCACTTATTATATTAATTGTTGGATATTTGATGGACCGCCTGTTGGGCGATCCTCCCAAATGGCCGCATCCAATAGTCTTATTTGGTAAGGTGATTGCCTTGGGCGAGCGCGCCCTCAATCGTAGACGCTGCCGCCTTTTGAAAGGAGCCTTGCTGGCCGTCGTGCTGATAGCGGTTGTCTTTGTCCTTTTCTATTTTGCGCTCAAATGGATAGACTCCCACAATATGTTTTTAGGTATGGCTGTCAAGGCGGTCTTCGTGTTCTTCGGATTGGCTGGGACTACACTTGTGCGTGAGGTTCGGGAAGTCTTCCTTGCTGTCGACCGTTCTTTGGAGGATGGTCGTCGGCAGGTAGCCCGCATCGTGGGTCGCGACACTTCAGAGCTGTCGGCTCAGGAGGTGCGTACAGCTGCCTTGGAAACGCTTGCCGAGAACCTCAGCGACGGTATGGTGGCTCCACTTTTCTGGTATCTAATCCTGGGCGTTCCAGGCATGATGACCTATAAGATGGTGAACACGCTCGACTCCATGATAGGCTATCGCACCGAGCGTTATCGTGCTTTCGGCTGTTGGGCGGCTCGTATCGATGACGTCGTCAATTATCTGCCGGCACGCATCACGGCACTACTCATGTTGTTGGTTGGTGGTAAATTCAGGCAACTCAACTTTGTCACCTGGTATGGTCGTGAACATGCCAGCCCCAATAGTGGTTATCCGGAGGCAGCCTTGGCTTGCATTTTGAATTGTCGCTTTGGCGGTCCCCACACTTATTTCGGCGAACTGGTAGAGAAACCTTATATTGGTACTAACGAGCGTCCCTTGACTACCGAAGACATGGAAATAGCCATCCGTGTGAATCGCCGCGTCGAGGTGGTGATGGTGGTTGTTGTTGCCCTTATTCTGATATGGATATGAAAAAGATGGGATGCCGTTGACCTTTTTTAAGTGAATGAGTGTATTTCTTCAACGTTTTTTTAGTTAAATCAAAATTCTTTTTCGTACCTTTGCATCCGTTTTCATGTATAACGGAAGAGAAGAATGACCATAAAAAGAATCTGTATATTCATTTGTTGCCTGTTTCTGACGATGGCTGTCATGGCCCAAAAGAAGGAGATGACCCAGGCTCGCACCTACCTCAAGAGTGGCAAGGACTTCGACAAGGCTGAACTTCTGATGACAACTCTACTGGCTAAGGACTCTGTCAACAGGCAGAATAAGAAAATATACGATATTTGGTACGAGACAGTGCGCATGCAGTACGAAGCAGCCAATGAAAAACTATATCTGAAACAGAAGTACGATACAGCTCAGTTCTTTGGTTTGGTACATAGGATGTTTCAGGTAGCTGAGACCCTGGATTCGCTCGATGCACGTCCTGACACGAAAGGACGTGTACGCCCTGATTACCGTGAGCGCCATGCAGCCTATCTGGATCAGGTACGTCGTAACCTTTATTTTGGTGGCGCCTATCAGGTTCGTAAGAGTCGTTATGACGAAGCCTTTGGTTTCTTTTCTGCATATATCGATGCCGCTCGTCAGCCGCTGTTTACTGGTTACGAATATGAACAAAACGACACGCTGATTCCGTCGGCAGCCTATTGGGCAACCTACTGTGCATACCGCCTCGAGCATGCAGATTCTGTACTCCGTTACCACCATCTGGCTCTTCGTGACAGTAGTCGGCGTGAATACACGTTGCAATATGTTAGCGAAGCATATCTCCGTCTACACAATGACACCGCTTATGTGAATATGCTACGTATAGGTTTCGATTCCAATCCGGAGCATCCTTATTTCTTTCCGCGGCTGGCAGACTACTATACCGCGGCAGGACGTTCCGATTGTGTACTTCAATTGGCTGATCGGGGACTGGCGGTAAATGGTCAGAACCAGATTTTTCTACTGGGAAAGTCGCTGGCGCTTCTTAGCTTGGAGCGCTACGACGAGTGCGTAGATACCAGCGAACAACTGATTGCCTTGAATGACACCTTGCCTGAACCCTATTTCATGATTGCTACTGTCAATCTGAACAAGGCGTTGGAATTGGAGCAACTGAAGGAGCCTCGAAAGTATAGAACTGAGCTAACGAAGCTATACACTCAGGCCCGTCCCTACATGGAAGCCTATCGGAAATTAGCTCCTGACCGGGTTCAGCGCTGGGCTCCCGCCCTCTATCGCATCTACCTTAACCTCAACATGGGCAAGCAGTTTGAGGAGATTGACAGGGTGCTGAAGAAAATGAAATAATTAAAAAAATTAAAAATTATACTTGAGAGATACTGATTTTGAAAAAGAATCAGTATCTTTGCGAATTATTATTTCAAATCTAAAACTATTTTAATAATTATGGAAAATAACGCTCAGCTTATTGCGCAATGCGAGGCATTGGCAAAGGTATGGCTTTCTCCGGCCTTTGATGAGGAGACGCGTAAGGAAGTTCAGGCTATGCTGGACAATCCTGACAAGACTGATTTGATTGATGCTTTCTATCAGAATCTGGAGTTTGGTACGGGTGGCCTGCGCGGTATCATGGGTGCCGGTACGAACCGCATGAACAAGTACATCGTAGGTATGGCCACGCAGGGCTTTGCCAACTACATCAATAAGGCTTTCCCCGATATTCAGCCTGCTGTGGTAGTCGGTCATGACTGCCGTAACAACGGCCGTATGTTCGCTGAGACCGTTGCCGACATCTTCTCGGCTAATGGCATCAAGGTTTACCTGTTTGAGAGCCTGCGCCCCACACCTGAGATTTCGTTTGCCATCCGTCAGCTGGGCTGTCAGGCTGGTGTCAACGTCACCGCTTCTCACAATCCCCGCGAGTATAACGGCTACAAGGCCTATTGGGACGACGGCGCCCAGGTGCTCTCGCCGCACGACAAGGGCATCATCGACGAGGTGAACAAGGTGAAGATCGAGGATGTGAAGTTCGAGCCCAACTACGACCTCATCGAGATTATCGGTGGCGAGATGGACTGGGACTATCTGCAGG
>Ga0247611_10009688_pt1 | contig 11511 bp, 11 predicted proteins | sample 177DNAGHGhighgp2_FD_192422 | JGI IMG/M metagenome (GOLD analysis project Ga0247611, IMG submission 192422) | Sheep rumen microbial communities from Palmerston North, Manawatu-Wanganui, New Zealand - 1770 DNA GHGhigh gp2 | ecosystem: Host-associated > Mammals > Digestive system > Stomach > Rumen... | reverse complement strand
TGGATACCATTTAAATTTAAAATGGAATCTTAGGATAAGGGAGAAGTAATTATGGAATTGATTGAATCAATAAGCAATAATAAAGAAAAACAATTTGTATATCAAACACAAATTAAGAGATATACTAAGGCGATAAGAGAAGATTTTTATTATGAGGCACTTATAATAACATATGGGTTATTAGAGGATCGAATTAATTCGATGTTGTCGTATTTAAATATAATTAATAAACGACGAGATGGTAAAGTTGTATTAAGTAGAAAATATAAAAACTATATAGAAACGATATATAACTATAATAAAGATAAATATATAAAGTTAGATGTAAAAAAGTTAGGGAATGTTTATGTTAAGATGGAAATTTTGAAAGCGTTATTTACAGAATATAAAAACAAAGCTAATAATGATTATATAAATGAAAATAATAAAAAATTAGCTAAACTTAATATAGATGCATTATTAATTAAATTGGATTTATTAGATGAGTGGCGTTTATATAGAAATGAAATTATTCATAATTTGATGAATAAGAAGACTTCGTTTTTAGAAGATGAATTAAGAATTAAGACAGAAGATGCGTTTGTTGATATAAGATTTATAGATGGTGAGATTAAAAAAATTAAAAGAATCAAATGTTAAGTATATAAATATAAATCTTATAAAATAGTTAATATATTTATAGATATATTAGAAGTAATATGTTCTATTAATAAAAGAGTTCCAAGAATATATGTGAAATAAGATATGACATGTTCTTAATTGAATATGTTTTTTATTGTATTCCATCTTTACATATATTAACTTGTATGTTAATATATGTATAAATCAGGAGGCTAAAACTTGAGAATAATATTCACAGATAACTACAACAAACAATTAAAAAAATTAAAAAGACATAAAAAAGAATATGAAAACTTATCTGATATCTTAGATATAATTGAAAGAGCTGATGACTTCAATATTCTTTGTAAATTACCCATTGTAAACATATACGATTTTGAAAGACTAAAACATAATTTAAATGAATATTATTCCTTCAACCTAAACAAACATGGCGGAACAATACGACTAATAATAAAACCAAATAGTAGTAATATAATTGAAGTATACTTATGTTTTATAAGTTTTGAACACTATAAAGACTTTGATCCAAAGAAGGTGATTTTAAATGACTAATAGACTTAATAAATTTGGTAAAGAATTAGGTGAACTATTAGAATTTCAAAATATTAGTATTAATGATTATGCAGATAGAATAGGTACAACTTCTAAGAATTTAATTGATATAATTGATGGAAGAGTATCTTTATCATTTAATATGATATGTAATATATCATTTATATCTGATATACCGGTTAGTTATATTACTAATACTGAAGAAAACTTTAAATTAGATAATAATATAGATAAGTATTTAAAAGAAAATAGTTTAACGATAAGACAATATATCAATAAATATAATTATAAAGAATTAGAATCATTATATGGATTAGTATATAATAATGAACAAAATGATTATAGTATAGCTAGATCTATCTTAAAATATTTGAGAATAATAGATCCTAAAACTATTACTAAGGAAGATAATTATATTTTTTATAAAAGTAGAAATGATAAACCAGAGTTATTAGCATTATGGTTAGAAAGATGTTATAGGATAGTACAAAAACAAAAAATAAATGAATATAACAAAGATAATATAGTATTATTGGTTGAGTATATAAGAAATCAAGCTAAGAATAATATATTTAATAAAGAAAAACTAATTAAAGAGTTCAATAACAAAGGAATATTTTTAGCTATTGAACCAGACTTAAAAGGATCAAAAATAAGAGGAGCTTTTAGAGTATTAAACTCAAAACCAGCTATTTATATAACAACTAAACATAAGAGAATAGCAGATATATATTTTGCTCTACTACACGAACTTGCTCATTGCAAAAGTGATTATAATAGAGCTAAAAAAGGAAGTCTAGTAAGTTACATGAACGAAAATGAATATAGTGATATTGAATTAAAAGCCGATAATAATGCTTTAAATTGGATGGTCCCAAATAAAGAATATAAATCAATCATAGATAATAATAATTATCAATATGAAATAATGTCTTTCTTAGTATATAGATTAGCATTAGATAAAAGAATTAATTATAATAGTTCAATATATCAAAAGAATAATGTAATTATAGATGATGAAACTTAATAAAATAAGAAGGATATGTTTGATTGACCAGATTAGTCGTTTCTCATGTTTTGTGTAGCATCTGAATATTAGTTATTCAGATGTTTTTTTATGGGAGGTAAAATCCTATGGGATTATATACTTAATTATTTGCAATAATTTTATAAATTAAATTAATAAAAATCTTGATTATCAATTAAACATATGTTAAATTGTACATATCAATTAAACTTGCCATGTGTTGATGACAATTTGGTCGACTAGAGTGTAGTTACTTAGGGCAAGAAGTAACTATGCATGTATGCGAGAATATAGAAGAAATTCTATATTCTCTTTTTTTATTTAAAGGAGTGGTTAACCAAAATAATAATTAATGAGTTAATATATGCAATTGAAAGGAAAGAATAAAATGAAAGAATTAACAACTAAAGAGTATAAAAATATTTTTGAAAATATAAAAGGAGACATTAGAAATACTAGACATAGAATTATAGCTAATGCAAATAGTGAACTAATTAATCTATATTTTAGATTAGGAAAAATAATAGATGATAATTGGAAATATGGTAATAATTTTGTAAATGAATTATCGATAGAATTAAAATTAGAGTTTCCTGATATGAAAGGATTATCACCTAGAAATTTATCTAGAATGAGAGTATTTTATAAAGAATATAAAGATTTACAAAATTTGCCACCAGTAGTGGCAAATTTGCCATGGACACATAACTATATTTTGCTAGAAAAGGTAAAAGAATCTAAAAAAAGATTATGGTATGCAAAACAATGTTTAGATAGTGGATGGTCAAAGATAGTTTTGATCCACCAAATTGAATCTGATTTATACCAAAGACAAAAAGACAATCCTAAACTAACTAATTTTAATAAAATAATGTCAATTAATGAAAGTGAACTAGCAAGAGATATGTTAAAAGACCCTTATATATTTGAATTGGCAAATTTAAAAGATAAGTCCACAGAAATAAACATTGAAAATGCTATGATAGAAAGAATAAAAGATTTGCTATTAGAGTTTGGTAAAGGTTTCAGCTTTGTTGGCAATCAATATAAAATCAGTACAGAACTAAATGACTATTATATAGATTTACTTTTCTATCATTTAGAATTGAGGTGTTACATAGTAGTAGAACTTAAAAATACAAGCTTTAAACCAGAATATATTGGACAATTAAATTTTTATGTAACAGCCGTAAATAAAACAATAAAAAAAGAAAGTGATAACAGTACAATAGGCTTATTACTTTGCAAAGAAAAAGATAAAATATCAGTTGAATGGTCTCTAGAAGGCATTAATAATCCAATTGGAGTATCTTCTTATGAAATAGAAAAGTATATTCCAAAAGACATATTAGAAAAATTACCAAACGAAAAAGATTTTAATATTCATATTGACATAAAATAATAAAAACATTATTTAACTATTCACTATGTATGGACTCTTATCTTACTTAATCATCTTTCATTAAAGCCCACAAAAGAAAGAATTAAAATCAGATGCTTTTTTTATAAATAAATCATCGACAATAAAAGTAACATAAGTTACCATATATGTAATCGGGAGGTAAAATGAATCAACAAGATATTAAGCTACTAAATAAAATGAAAAGATTAATTAGAATTGGACATAAAAGATTTAAAGAAAGAAAAGATAGAGATTATAAGTATAATTTATCTAAACTATTCTTAATTGAAGAAGACGTTTGGAATCATATTCTAAGTTTAAATACTAATTTATATTTTATAGATCCTAAACCCAATTATCTAAAAGATAAAAACACCCTAGTATTTAAGAAAGTAATCAATAAAGTAAAAGGATATATAAAATTAAAGATAGAAATAATTAATGATGAAGAAGTTGTATGCTGGTCTTTTCATAGGGATGGTGAATAAAATGAATAAATATAAATGTGACGAGTGTGGTAGTACTAATACATATGTCAAAGAATACACTAATGATTATCCAGTAAAAAATGAAATAATAAGAGTAACAACCAAACAAAGATTTTGTTCTAAATGCAACAACCTAGTCTATGATAGTTATCTAGATAATATAACATTAACAGAAGTCTTCAAAAAATATAATCAATCTATTGGAATAGATCCAGAAAGGATTACCAATCTTAGAAAACAATATAATTTATCACAAGAAGAATTTTCTAAAATAATTGGATGTGCTAAAAAAACTTTAATAAGTTATGAACAAGGTACATCTATTCCAAATGATATATATTTAGTAACAATAAAAACTCTATTAGACAATCCTGATATAATAAAAAATATGATAGATGCTAATGTACTAAGATATACAAAAGAAGAATTAGACTATTTAAATAACAAAATATTTATTCCCCAAAGTTCAAATAATGAGTACACAGAATGGAATGGTTATACAGATTTATCAATTAATAAAATAAAAGAAATGATAATTCTTTTATCTAAGAATACTATATTAAAAACTAAATTATTAAAAGAAATGTTTTATTGTGATTTCTTAAATTACAAAAATACAGCGGCTTCCATAACTGGCTTAGAATATACAAAACTAACATATGGACCTGTCCCTAGTAACTATGAATCAATACTAGAATATTTAATAAAAAATAATTATATAGAAGAAATAGTTAAATATGATAATAATTATGAAAGTCATATTATTAAACCTAAAAAAAGAATAACTATCAAAGAACTAGATAATCAAGAAATTAATCGTATTAACAATATTAGAAACTATTTTAAAGATTTCTCAGTTAAGGAAATAGTAGAGTATTCTCATCAAGAAAAAGCTTTTATAGAAACAGATTATTATAATAAAATAGCATACGATTATTCATTTGATATTAAAGATATATAATTAGATAAAAAATACATTATTAAGTTATAATTTGCTGAAATCTTTTGATGTGTTATAATCATATCAGTTGAAAGAGGGATAATAATGAATAAATTAGAATTAAATAATAGAACTATCTTTATAACTGGTACATCAGGTTTTATAGGTTCTAATCTAGCTAAAAGAATATTAAAAGAATATGATAATGTTAAAGTAATTGGTTTAGATAGTATGAATGACTACTATGATGTAAGACTAAAAGAAGCTAGATTAAAAGAATTAGAACAATTTGATAATTATACTTTTATTAAAGGTAACTTAGCAGATAAGGAATTAATTAATAAAATATTTACTGAATATAAACCAAGTATTGTTGTTAACCTAGCAGCTCAAGCTGGTGTTAGATATTCTATTGATCATCCGGATGCTTACATTGAATCCAATATTATAGGATTTTATAATATCCTAGAAGCTTGTAGACATAATCCAGTAGATCATTTAGTATATGCATCAAGTAGTAGTGTTTATGGCGGTAATACTAAAGTACCTTTTAGTACCGATGATAAAGTAGATAATCCAGTAAGTTTATATGCTGCTACTAAGAAGAGTAATGAATTACTAGCTCACTCATACAGCAAATTATATGATATTCCTAGCACAGGACTAAGATTCTTTACTGTATATGGCCCAGCTGGAAGACCTGATATGGCATACTTTGGATTTACTAATAAGTTAATCAATGGTGAAACTATTAAGATATTTAACTATGGTAATTGTAAAAGAGATTTTACATATGTTGATGACATTGTAGAAGGTATTATAAGAGTAATGGGTGGAGCTCCTGAAAAGAAAAAAGGAGAAGATGGTTTACCAATTCCTCCATATGCTGTTTATAATATTGGAAATAGCCAACCAGAAAATCTCTTAGATTTTGTTAATATTTTACAAGAAGAATTAGTAAGAGCAGGAGTACTTCCTAGTGATTATGATTTTGAAGCACATAAAGAATTAGTACCAATGCAACCTGGGGATGTACCTATAACTTATGCAGATACAACACCTCTTGAAAGAGATTTTGGATTTAAACCAAATACTAGTTTAAGAGAAGGTTTGAGAAAATTTGCTGAATGGTATAAAGAGTTTTATATGAATAAGTAGGAAACTACTTATTTTTTTATGTTTAGAAGGGAATTAGATATTTACCTCTAATAATATATATAGGAGGAGATATAATGAATGATTTAATTAAAGAAGATAACTATGTCTTTTAATTGGTAAATAAATATTAGTGTGAGGACTATTTCTGTGATTAATACTATATATTAATTGGTCAGATGCGTCTGAAGAATTTAGGGAGGGAGATTTTTGTGTTAGAAGAATTAAATATTAAAATGATAGAAGAAATAAAGGATGTAATTATAAGTAGTAGAAATAAAGTTTCATATGAGGTAAATAACACTATGCTATTTGCTTATTGGAATGTTGGTAGAATTATTGTTGAAAATGAACAAAATGGTAATATTAAAGCTGAATATGGAAAACAAGTAATGAAAGAATTATCTAAAGAATTAAGAAAAACTTTAGGTTCTGGTTTTTCAGTCAGCAACTTATTTAATATGCGTAAACTTTATACTACTTATCCAAAATTCCAGACACTGTCTAGAAAATTGAGTTGGTCACATTATTGTGAATTATTAAGTATTGAAAAAGATGATGAAAGAAGTTTTTATGAAAAAGAATGTATTAATTCAAATTGGAGTGTGAGAGAATTAAAAAGGCAATTAGAAACATCATTGTTTGAAAGATTATTGCTATCTGACGGTAAAGATAATAAGAAAAAAGTATATGAATTATCAAAAGTTGGACAAACTTTAAATATCGCAGAAGACATTTTAAAAGAGCCATATGTATTTGAATTTTTAAATATTAAAGAAACAAAGCCAATTCTTGAAAAAGATTTAGAAAGAAAACTAGTAAAACATATGGAAGAATTTCTTCTTGAACTTGGTAAAGGTTTTATGTTTGTTGGAACTCAACAAAGAATAACACTTGGAAATATACATTATTATGTTGATATGGTTTTTTACAATAAGATTTTGAAATGCTATGTTTTAATTGATTTAAAAAAAGGCAAAATGAAACCTGAATATGCTGGACAAATGAATATGTATTTGAATTATTATAATGAGGAAATAAATGATGGATATGATAATAAACCTATTGGGATTATATTTTGCAAAGGTAAAAAAGATATTGCACTTGAATATGCTTTGGGTGGATTATCTAATAATGTATTTGCATCTACTTATACTTATTATATTCCAAATAAAGAGCAATTGATTGGTGAGGTGGAGAAAGTACTTAAAGGCGATAAGTAACAATACAATGTCATTTAGTAGTTACAAGTGAATATCATTGTACAAACGAAACAAAATCAATTAATCAGCAAGTTAAAAGAAATATAGAATGATTTCCTAATGCTTTTTTTATTAGCATTTAAACTTGAAGTCACATTTTGGGACTTCAAATTATTTATATATTAAATGATTTAAATATGAATGATGGTACGTGACTAGTAACCTGCATGGGTGAAATATAATGCTATGTTATTAATAAATAAAGCCCTAATAATATATAATTTGATATTTTATTAATAATGTCAAAGAATAATTTGACATTGGGTATATATTAGTATATAATCTCCTTTGATGCGTGGTGATTAAATGGAGTATTTATCAGTTCACGAAATAAGTGAAAAATGGAAAATGAATGAACGAAGAGTAACATCATTATGTAGAGAAAATCGTATTTCTGGAATAAAGAAAAAGGGGAATTCTTGGTTGATTCCAAGTGACGCTTTGATGCCACTTGATATGAGAACAAAGGAATATGATAAAGCGATTAAGTTATATAATGATGATAGTAAAGTTTCTTACCATTCAGGTAGTGATAGGGTTATTGATTATTTCAGAAAGAAATATAAGAAAGATCCTATGTATACTACATTTACTCCATATAGAATATGTCCTTTGGGAGCTCACGTTGACCATAATTTAGGGAAGATTACTGGTTTTGCAATAGATAAAGGTATACATATTGCTTATAGTATTAAGCAAAATGGTATTGTAGAATTAGAATCTTTACAATTCCCAAAACGTGCACAATGGCATGTCCTAAATACACCAGTGGAAAAAGAGCAAGATTGGGCGGATCATTTAAGAGGAGCTACAATTGCACTTAACAAAAGATATTCTTTAAGATATGGTATAAGTGCTATATTCGATGGAGAATTACCAATTGGGGGGTTATCGTCATCAGCTGCATTAATTATTACTTTTATTAATGCACTTGCATCACTAAATAATATTAATTTAACATCTAAGGAATTGATAGAAATATCAAGAGAAGCAGAAAGAGACTATGTTGGTATAGCTAATGGTAAACTAGATCAAATGTGTGAGATTTATGCTAAAAAGAATAAATTATTATATGTAGATATGAAGGATGAATCATATAAATTAATTGATACACCTAGTAATATGAAACCATATGTAATTGGAATATTCTTTTCAGGTATATCAAATACTACTCATAGTGGATATAATAAGAGAACTGATGAACTTAGAAGTGCTGCTTATTTATTAAAGGCTTATGATAATCAAGATTATGGTAATTATATTGATACTAATATGAGAGATATATCATATGATGTATATTTGAAGTATAAAGATAGATTACCTGATAGTTATAAGAAGAGAGTAGAGCATTGGTTTAGTGAAATGAAGAGAGTAGAAGATGGGGTATTAGCATATCAAAATGGAGATATTGAAAAATTTGGAAAACTAATTACGGAATCTGGTTATAGTTCTATTAATAATTGGGAAACTGGTTCACCTGAATTAATTAAGTTATATGATATAATTAAATCATGTAAAGGGGTTTATGGTACAAGATTCAGTGGTGCTGGATTTAAAGGATGTTGTATTGCTTTAATGGATCCAGATTATGCAAAGGAAATAACAGAGAGAGTAAAGGAAGAATATCTTCTAAGTTATCCACATTTAAAGAATATGTATTCATCTCATATATGCCATACTGCTGATGGTGTTAAATTATAAAGTTGTTAAATAATTTTTTAGATATAGAGGGAGAAATAATATGAAAATAACAGTTGCAGGAACAGGTTATGTAGGTTTATCTTTAGCTACATTACTTAGTGAAAGACATGAAGTAATTGCATTAGATGTAATACAAGATAAGGTTGATAAAATTAATAATAGAATATCACCTATTCAAGATGACGAAATAGAAAGATTTTTTAGAGAAAAGGATTTAAATTTAAAGGCTACATTAGATTGGGAAAGTGCTTTAGCTGATGCTGATTATGTAATTATTAGTACACCAACTAATTATGATGAAGAAACTAATTATTTTGATACATCATTAGTTGAAGATATTATTAAGAAAGTTATGAAGATTAATAATCCTAAAACTACTATGGTTGTAAAATCTACTATTCCAGTTGGATTTATTAAGAGTATGAAAGAAAAATATAAAATTGATAATATTTTCTTCTCACCAGAATTCTTAAGAGAAGGTAAAGCTTTATATGATAATCTTTATCCATCAAGAATTATTATTGGTGAAAAGAGTGAAAGAGCAGAAAAATTTGCTAGTCTTCTAAAAGAAGCTTCTTTAAGAGAAGATGTTCCAGTATTATATATGAATAGTACTGAAGCAGAAGCTGTTAAATTATTCGCTAATACTTATTTAGCATTGCGTGTATCTTATTTCAATGAGTTGGATACTTATGCTGAGTTAAAAGGATTAAATACTAAAGATATTATTGATGGTGTATGTTTAGATCCAAGAATTGGTAATCATTATAATAATCCTTCATTTGGTTATGGTGGATATTGTTTACCAAAAGATACTAAACAATTATTAGCTAATTATAAGGATGTACCTCAAAATATGATGGAAGCTATTGTTAAATCTAATGATACAAGAAAACATCATATTGCTGATATGATAGTAGCTAGAAATCCTAAAGTAGTAGGTGTATATAGATTAACTATGAAATCTAATTCTGATAACTTTAGAGCATCTGCTATTCAAAGTGTTATTAAATTATTAAGAGAAAAGAATATTAATATTGTTATTTATGAACCAACTATTAAAGAGAATACTTTTGAAGGTATTGAAGTAATTCATGATTTAAGATTATTTAAAGATATTAGTGATGTTATCATAGCTAATAGAATAGAAAAGGATCTTGAAGATTGTAAAGACTTTATATATTCTAGAGATATCTTTGCTAGAGACTAAGAACCGGAAGGTTCTTTTTTACATTTTGTAGACACTTGCTGTTGAGTTTTACTTGCATTTTGGTATACTTATTATAGGAGATGATATGATATGCCTAATGATAGAGAAAATTTAGCTGAAGCTTTAATGAATTCAAATAATATATTTAATAAGATTACTGCATTACAAATGAATGGTGTACATGGAAATACTATTTTTGATGTAAGAAGAGACGTTAAGATGCTTGATAAGATTGAAAAGAAAGTATATAAGTTGTTTTTGAAATTGGTGACACCAGATGTAGCAGAAAAATTAGTAGCTATTGATACTTTAACTGATAGTATGATTTCTAAAGTTGAGGATAGAACTGGTTGGTCAATAACAGAAGATTTAGCTTTTAAGGAAGATAATTTTAAAAATGTACAAGATCCTGAATTTAGATCTTGGGATACTTATAGAGTTTATAGAAATAAAACTTCTGGTTTCTATGTAAGTGCTAGTAAAACTAATGATGTATATGAAGAGAATATTAGATTTGTTGAAAAATTATTCTTTAAGGAAAATGAAGCAACTCTTGCAAAAATTCATGAATTATGGGCTGAAAAAGAAAATATTATGTCTGGTAATTATACATTAAAGAATCCTACTCCAGAAAATGAAGAAATGGCTCAATTGATTGCTATTTATTTGAATTATCAACCATCTAGGGTTTTTGAGAATAAAGAAGAAAGTACAGTTGGATTACATTAATTAAATAAATAGAAACATATTCTGTGTATAGAATGTGTTTTTTTTTAAAGGATTATGTAATTATTACTTTAAAATATATAATAAAGGGGAAATAACATTTTTAGTATCAATGATACTAAAAATGTTGACAAAATGAATTAAGAATCATATAATAACGTTATGAATAAGGGAATAAAAAGGTAGAAAGGAGAATTATGAACAATGTTTCAACTGAAGAAATAGGTGAATATTTAGTTTTATTAAAAAGGATAGTTAAAGATGGTGTAGTAAAAATAAAAATGAATCGGGAAAAGAATAGTGTTTTTGCTTATCTCTATAGTTATGATGAATTTGCTATTAAAAATCAATTGTTGAGTCTCAATCCAGATGATTTTGAAGAGCTCATTATTAGTAAAGAATCAAAACATGTTGGTGATAAACT
>Ga0247611_10009687_pt1 | contig 11513 bp, 16 predicted proteins | sample 177DNAGHGhighgp2_FD_192422 | JGI IMG/M metagenome (GOLD analysis project Ga0247611, IMG submission 192422) | Sheep rumen microbial communities from Palmerston North, Manawatu-Wanganui, New Zealand - 1770 DNA GHGhigh gp2 | ecosystem: Host-associated > Mammals > Digestive system > Stomach > Rumen... | reverse complement strand
AAACCTATTCGCAGTTACAAGTGGCAACAGATCTGGGATACATATCTCATGAGAGCATTGCGCAGATTGCACCTCTTGTAATAGAACTACGAAATAAACTTTCCGCTTTGAGGAAATCGTATATGAGCAAAACTGTGGAAGGTGGAAAATGTAAGGACGAATAAACATTACACACTCAACAATCCACAATAATTTGTAAACACTACACAATAAACATTACACAATAAAGATGACTATGATACCTAAAATTATTCATTATTGTTGGTTCGGAAAGAAGCCAATGCCGGAATTGGCAGTCAATTGCATCGAGAGTTGGAAGAAGTACTTACCGGAGTACGAATTGCGGCTATGGAATGAAGAAACCTTCGATCTCGATATGTATCCCTATGCGCGTGAGGCATATGATAATCGTAAGTTTGCCTTTGTGACGGATGTCGTTCGTCTTTGGGCGCTGGAGAAGTTTGGCGGCGTCTATATGGATACGGATGTGGAGATACTGCGTCCGTTAGGCGAGTTGATGGATCTGCCGGCATTTACAGGTTACGAAGCGAGTATGGCGAATGCACCGGTGACGGGGCTGATGGCCAGTGCTCCGCATGGGGTCTGGGTAAAGGAGCAGTTGGCGTACTATGAGGGGAAGCATTTTGTCAATCCGGATGGCACATTGGATCTAACTCCCAATACGGTGCCAATCGCTAATATCATGGTTGCAGGTGGGTTTAAGATTGACGGCAAATATCAGGTCTATAAGAACGATATGCATGTCTTTCCTGTGGACTATTTCTGTCCGCTTACCAGCACCCGTGTCTTGAAACTAACAAAGAACACCTATTGCATCCATCATTTCGCCGGCAGTTGGGTAGAGAAAACTCGCGGGCAACTCGTCAAAGAGTGGATCATCACGCATATCATTGGACGCAAGCTGACGGATAAGATAGTGCAAGTGAAGAGAAAATTGCGTGGACGCAATGTTTGATGTTATGCGCAGTACGCAATGTTTGATGTGTAATGTGTAATGTGTAATGTGTATGGTGTAGCCGTCCTTCGGGGCGGCTTTTTTGTATGTAGTGGTAAAAGAATTAGAGAATTAAAGAATTAGAGAATTAACGAATGAACGAATGAAAGAATGAGGGATTAGTGATATATTGATAAAAAAGTGTTAACTTTGTAGTCGGTGGCGATATTGCCACAAAAACAACAAAAGTTAACACAATGAAACAGAAAATCAATCTTGGTGCGGAGACGGTAGAGTTCGTCCGTTTCCGTGTGGCGGAAATCCTTGGAGAGGATCCGCAAAACATTAACAATGTGGAGTTCGATGTAAAGGAGGTGAAAGAGCAGATCTTTCGCCTCTTTTATGATTATCAGGTCGTTCGCGGCTGGCCGCATGTGGCGGCAAACACGGCACTCATTATGGGTTATGACCATCGAACAATCAACAAAATGCTGAAAAAACAACGTCCCAAGCACGAATAGGAACTAAGTTCTCGATTGCTCATGCAAAAAACACTACCTTTGCAGCGCCTTTCGAAATGAAAGGCGTTGCTTTGGAAAAGAAAACCGATAAAAGAAAGTAACCAAAGAAAATTAAAAAGAAAAGTCTCCAGTCCCCGACATAGTCGGGAGACTCCTGCAAAGCAGGGACGGACGAGACTATGTTTGATGTATTATGTTTGATGTGTAATGTGTAATGTGTAATGTGTAATGTGCAAAGTGTAATTATATGGAACATGCATTTATTGATTTTTGGCACAAGTACGCGCCGATGGCGGAGTTCAAGAACCGCTTCCGGGCGTGCGAGAAGATGTGGAACACCTTCGATGAACAGAAACGCCGGCTCATCATGCTGGGACTGGAGAAAGAGTGTACCGACCGTTCACCGCCTGTTCACAAGAAGAATCCTTATTTCTACCTCCTCGACTGGCATCCGCCACAACCGCAATGGCTGACACCGGCGGAAACGGGACATCTATTGGCGGAACACATCCCGCTTGCTGTTTGCCGCAATCCCGAAACACAACGCTTCGGTACGGTCACCCGGGAAGAGGCAGATCTGTTCGCACTCGAAGTGCATCATTATATGTAACACCTTTAACCTCCCACGGCGTGGAGAACCGAGGTGGTTTATTGCGGGAGAACCGCGTTAGATCGTTTATTGTTTCACGGTTTATAAACAGCGAAGCGATAAACCTTCAAACGGAGCAAAACTCCAATACACTGCTTCGGCAACGCCGAACTTATATGGCACAAGTTGAATTATCGCCGCTCATCAAATCGATGTCCGGCACCATTGCTAAAAAACGTTTACCGGACGGTACGGTCATCACGTATGTAGTGACCAAGAAAAACCGTCTTTATCTTCACACCACCAAACCGCGCAGCACGCCCCTGACGATGCGTGAGATGAACCAACGGAACCGCTTCGGCGTCATCGCTTCTGCAGCCAGACTGGTCAAGCAGCAGATCCAACTCCCTACCGAACCGGGCACAACCAAAAAACTCTGGAGCACGTTAGGACAGTTGTATGAACTGATGGTTCAGAACACACAGGTTATCACTCCTGCCAAACTGGCGGATAGCTATTGTGCTCTCCTTGTGTAGTTCTTATCACATGGTCGCGTTATGCTCGCGTAGGTCTCACTACGTTGTAACGACGCGAGCATGACGGGATCATCTTACGAGAAAAGAATAAGAAGCATATGAAAAAATACAAGAAAAACGATCTGCGCTTGGCGTTACAAGCGAAAATGCGGGAGTATTGGAGCGACCCAAAGATAAATGTAGCACCAATGGAATTCTCCCGTATGCTTAAGGCTTATTGCGAGGAGTTTGGGCTTCCGGAGGAGATCCGAAGAGCCAAGGAACTCGAACAACCCCTCGTTGATGCCCTCAGCACCTGGCTCGGCTATCCGCTGCGAGAAGTTTCTATCTGATTAAAAGGAAAACGTTTGATTTCTTCAATGTTAAGGAAAACAATGCGAAAGGATGTAAAAATACATCTATGAGTAAATACCGGAGAAGGTTCGTAAGTAAACTTCCAACGCTTCTTCGGTATTCTCTCATTCGACTGCTTTGCAAACCAGTCCCTTTCGCATTCTAAGAAAACATGATAAGAAAACGAACCGAAAACAGGATAAATCGCGTGAAAGCATGTAAAATTGCGATTAAAATAAAAATAATTATTAAAAGATTTGTGCATGTCCGATTTTTTTTGTAACTTTGCAGCCGAAATTGGAGTATTGTGCGCTAAAAGTATGGTTTTATGAAGCATTTGGTTATACATAATCTTGGTCCGATATCATCGGTTGATATTGAATTGAATCGGTTCAATGTTATTATTGGTCCCCAAAGTAGTGGTAAAAGTACCATCGCTAAGGTGATTAGTACATGTGAATGGATTGAGAAGGAAGTAGCCACGATGATTAACCCCAAAGCAATTCCTGACGGAGCAGCTTTCCGGAAGACCATTGAGGAGTTTCATAAGATGGAGGATTATTTCCATCGAGATAATTCGTCATATGTTTCGTATGAGACAGATGTAATCAAACTGGTGTACGAAGACGGGAATTTGGATGTAGATCTAAAGGATGAATCCATCTATTCTCGTCAGAAGATATGTTATATCCCTGCTGAACGTAATATCGGTTCACTTCCGGAACTAGGTGATTATCGATTCAAGAATACCAATCTGCGTAGTTTTATGTTTGACTGGGATCAAGCTCGTGATGGCTATACTCCTGACAACAAGGTGGATGTCTTAGGGCTTGGATATCAATACTATTATGATAAGAGTCGTGAGACGAAGCGGGATCGTATTCAGCACATCAATGGCGTAACATACGATATATCTCTCTCAGACGCATCAAGTGGACTCCAGTCCATGACTCCGCTTTTTGTCATGCTGTCATATTACTCAAATCAATATTTGAGTGAGTATGCCGTGAAGTCGTCATTAGTTGACGAAAATAAGTTAAAGGCCACCCGAGTAGCTGTGATAGACAAGTATGTTCTCCAAAAATGGGATCCAAATTACCGAAGCGAGGATGTACGCCAACTTTTGGATGATTTTAATCGCCATCTTCGTGAGATGGATCCGCGAGCCCGTGAGTTGTACGAGCAATATGATGCTGCACTAAAACGACTGACGACACCGACAAAGACTACATATATTATCGAGGAGCCTGAGCAAAACTTATTCCCCGAAACACAGGTGATTATGTTGCGATTCTTGCTTGCTACATGTCTGCAAGGTGAGCATGGATTTACAATCACGACGCATAGTCCGTATGTGCTATATGCGCTCAATAACTATCTTTTAGCTTGGTTAGTGAAAGATAATATCGACGAACAGATGCGTAAGACTCATTTCTCTGTAGATCCGCGTTTAGTATCTGTATGGTCTATCAAGGATGGTACTATATGCAACGAGGACGGAGAACAACAAAGGACATTGCAAGATGAAAGAGGCTTGATTCGCAAGAATTACTTCAATAACATCATGAAACAAGTCATGAATGACTTTAATGAATTATTGAGTTTCGATGATTAAGCAGACGACCACAGACGATATTTTTGTTGCCGACTTCACGCGCTACAAAGCATCTCATCCGGAGGAAGAGATTCCGAATGACGGGGTGCTTATAAGCAATTGTGAAAATGGAATTGTTCCGTCTTTATGGATTGAGAATCCCAATCATCATCCGATAGACGTTGTTAATATCGAGCATAACCCCGCATTGTTTAAACGTGCTGATGGAACGTTGCGAACACAATGTGAATGTATTTGCTATGCTATTAGATCGGAATCTCCGGCATGGATGCTATTTATGGAGTTAAAGTATTGTCAGCCTAAGAATAGGTATGAGAATATACTTACCGGAATGCATCAACTTAAGGAGACATGCAAGTATGTGTTAGAAGAGCAAGGGTTGTTCGAAGACGCAAAGTATAAACGGGTATTTGTTGTCTCAACACCAGGAATAGAACCTTTGGATGCGTTTGATGCTACATATTTTGACCAAGAAGATATGATGGCATTTAGGAAGGAATGTAAAGCCGTTCTATATTTCTCGAATCATCTTGTGGTTCATACACCGGTTCATGTTAAAAATGGATGAGTGAAATTATCAACAGACGCGGCAGGAATGCTGCGTTTGTGTTTATATAAGAAACAATTATGACTCCAATAGAAGCAGTAAGACATTTAGCAAAGATGGATTTAAAGCAAGTTTCGGTATTCGACATCCGACGGATGTTTGAAATTATAGAAGATTTGCCGGCAATTACTGCAACCATACAAGCAGATACGATTATTTCGCGAGTTCGTATGGGATATCATTTGCAAAAAAATGAATTGAAATATCCTCCTGTATCATTATGCAGAAAGATACAAAGAGCATCTCTTCCTGGCGAATCCGCTTTTTACGCTTGTTTATCGGATAGCCAACAACATCTGGAACATGAGCGAGCAATAGGACTGAGTGAATGTTCGACTCTCGCGCGAGAAGGTATATTGTCTGTAGGAAGAGAACATATGACGATTTCTCAATGGCATATTAAGAAACCGCTTCATGTGATTTCGTTTGTGACGGACAAAACGTTTGCCACAGTAGAACAGCGAAGCAAGCATATCTGTATATTAAGCGATGCATTTAAGGAAACTTATCATACACTAACCGATGTACAAAAGGAAGTGATACGAATTATCGATGAGGATTTTTGTAAGGTCGCAAAGGAAGATTATGAATATAAACGTACTGCAATATTAGCTCATGATATGCTGTATGACAGCCAATATGACTTGGATGCTATAGTGTATGCACCTGTGCATATGGAAGGACGATTTGGAATAAATGTAATGATAAAGCCAACTAGCGTTGATGATAAACTAGAACTTTACAGAGTGCTTCATTGTAGTTATTATAAAAATAAAGATCAGGGCCTGATGCTTATTGATAAAGGCTATGATAAAAATGGGCACTTGATAGCTAGAATGCCAACCGATGAGAATGAAGTTTGTCGACGTATTGAGATTCATAGTATTAGAGAGCTACCGATTATTCATTACAATTAACGAGGCTATTGCTATAGGATAGAATATTATGACAGATCAGCAACGAGAAATAGGAACAAGGATTAGGGAGCGGCTTTTGGCACGAATACCTGAACCATATAAGTTGAGGATAGGGTATCGGCTACCGATCAGTGAAGAAATTCCGCTTATCGAGGAGAATGATGCAGATTTGGATGCGATTATCACGAAAGATTGGGAGAACTATGCCTTTTTCAAAATAGAGTTGCGTTCGGTGTATTATTATGAGGAGAATGTTGAGAAGTCTTATCCTCATGTTGCAAATCGAGCCAAAGATGCCGGATTTGCGTATGCTATCATATATCGCGAAGATGGAGATAGGGAGGAATTCTTGATTCGAGATTTACGGAAGAGCTTGTCTAATAGTCATTTTGTGCCGGTATGTACATTTAATGAGTTGATGTATATTTTGTTTGATGAACCGGAAGATGTACCATCCCAATTGGATTGGAAGATGGGAATTTGGAAATTATTGAATAATCCCAACAAGGAGCATTGGCATAACAAGGACGCATTTGAGTATTTGTTGAAGGTGCGTGTGCAATTTGATGCAGCCACGAAGCAATGTTACTTAACTCCGGACGATGAGCGAGGGTTCTTTGGAAAGTTATTTTATTCGTATAACGATGAATATATTTGCCGGTATACAACCTATGAGACACTGGAGCGGATCTTGAGAACTAAGAAACAGAGTGTATGTAGTGTTGTTTGCATGAATGACGAGACGGAATGCTACTATGCCGATGAATATTTGAAAGAGCGAGGTGGAACCGATGACGTTGATAGTTTGGAATCTAATTATGTTGAGTTGAATAAGTGTCAGATATCTTCTTGTACGGATGTCCGGTCAGCGGATAAGTTGTCATTATGGAGACTATATGGGGATGATGCAAAGGGAGTCTGCTTGAAATTTAAGGTAGACCAAGAACTCTTAAAGCAAAAGGGATTTTTCTTGTACCATATGAGTTACACGTATTTGCTTAGTGGACAACATTATGAGTTAGATTCTGTATCGGATTTGAAAAAGTTGAAAGTGAAAGGCTTTACGTTTGATTTCAAGATGTGGCATATATGGAAGCACTTCTTCAAACCGGTGCATTATTGGGATGAACATGAGGTAAGGTTGTTGTATTTTAAGAAGGACTTTGATGAGTATAAGTGGATTAAGACCGGAGATTCTCAGATACTGGCACCGGTGATAGAGTTTGGAATAGAGAAAGGTAAGAATGAGTTTCCATTGGTGCTGTCAGAGATCATTCTTGGACCTAAGTTCCCAGAAGCGGCAACGAATGCGGTGCAGATAAAATATCTAAAAGAGTTGCAGCAGATAGAGGAGGATGGGGATTGTCCGGTGACGTTATCAAAGATAAAGGGATATAGATAACGATAAAAAACAAAATAGTTATGAAGATCGAAGAAGTTAAAGATATGCTCCCGCAGAAGCCGGAGAGGATGGAGAGTGTGGATGAGCCGAAGAAGTCACAACTCGTACAAGCCTCGTACGATGTAGTAGGTAGCATCCTCGAAGTATACAAACAAGTCGGCTCCGGACTCCCCGAATACATCTACCAAGAAGCACTTACTAAGCAACTCATCAAGCAGGGATTGAAGGTGCACAAGGAGTTCCAGTTCCATCCGGAGTTTAATGGCGAGCCTCTCGAAGCTTACCTCAAGATGGATCTGGTGGTGGAGTCGGATGTGGGAAATATCATTGTAGAATGCAAGGCCATCACCCAACTCTCCGAGCGTGAGCACTATCAAACCTTTGGTTATCTCCGTGCCACCAAGTTCCCGATTGCTATTCTCGTTAACTTTGGCACTGAACGACGCGCTCAGATTGAGAGGTATCACTATTGCGAAGGGAAACTCTTTGTATTCTAATTAAAGGAAAACGCGGCAGCACGGCCCACATGGTCTGAATGTCAACAGCTATCTATCCGCTTATAAGCGAGACTTATAGACGTATATCTACCTATTTACCTTCCAGTCCGGCTCCAACAAGCCGTACATGCTACCTTATAAGAAATCAAATTCGAAAACATACCGATAACAATAGTATCACTACGCGCTGAATAGGTTTTCTTCCCCGTTTTCTTAAGAAGGCGAAAGGTATGACATCTATGGTCATATGAGAGATAATACAAAAGGATTCGTTGTAAATTTATTTATGAACAATACTTGTGAATTATCTCTGTGAATGCGGGTTAGCATTCTTTCACCTTGTTTTCCATGGAGCGAAGCGAGTTTTCTTTTATATAAGAATTTTGAGACGTGACGTGAGTTGCGTCTTTTTTTTGTATAATTGTGTGTGTTTTGGGGCTATGTAACACTAAAATGGGGAGTATCTAACACTCTAAGCCAAAACGCTTGCATTTCGCTCTTTTTATATGTATCTTTGCAGCCGATTTCGAAAACCTATATCCTCGCATCAGAAAGATTTTCGGATTTTTCTTGAAGTCTTTTTTGATTACTATAATTAATATCATTGAGCTATAATTGCTATAATTTTCAATAACATGGCATATTACAAACTAATCCGAATGCCGAAGGATGGAAAGGCAGTCCGCGGGCGATTGTTCTTGGTAACGGAGAGCCGCTTTCAGGAAGTACTGACTCCTGTCTGCGACACCCTTGAGAATGCCGATTTCCTCATTCCTGCGTTGATCTATGGAGTAGGGGTAACGATGAGTCCGAAATTCAAACGGCTCCTTCCTGTTCTTCGGCAAGTACCCGACAGATCCGGCATCCGCATACATCGCGGCACCAAGCCTGAACATTCGAAAGGTTGCATCCTCGTCTCTCCGGCAGACGAACCAACTCTCACCGCTCGTTTCCTCGCTGAGCAAACAGACCATGAGGAATGTCGGCTGGAGATTGTCGGATAACAATCTAACAGTTTAACAATTTAACGATTTAACAATTCCATGACCCCAGACAAACGTAAGCGTATTATTGAGACGCTGATCACAGCACTGCTGACCTGCGCCGCTATTGCATTCGGCATGACCAGTTGCAAAGCATGGCGCACCATCACTACCACTTCCACCTATGTGCAGAAACATGACTCCACTCAGACGTCGGCTACTATCACGACCAAGACGGTAGAAGAATACCAAGGTGTGAAGAAACACTAATGTTGAACTTTTATCCCCCTCTTTGCATGGAGGGCCCCCAGCGTAAACCGAAGCCTTTAGGCTGTTTGCGATGGGGAAAGCGGAGGCATCGGTTGCCCGTTCATTTAGCGGAGCGGTATGAACCAATGCACACCGATTGCCGAACGCGTGGCGAAAGTAGAATTTGACATAGGCATCGATTCGGTGCGCGGCATACTGATGGGAACAGACCCTTTCTATATCCGCCGCTATCCCGAACCGGGAGGCGGAGTGATGCATATCGTGCAAGCGCGACCCAATCGTTCCAATCATGTCCCTTCGCCCGCTGAGGCTGCCAACCGTGTGTCGTTCGGCGCGCAGTACGGCACACAACGGCACCTCGATTTTCTCAAACGTAAATGGAAAGATCAACTCGAAATCCCATTTGACGAACTAACGTCGAATGAAATGAGACCATCTTAACAATTTAACGTTTTCAAAGAAAACCTTTTTATCAATTTAACCTTTATTCCCTCCCTCGGCGCGGAGAACCGAGCTGCCGTCTTTCAGGTCGAAGACCGGTCTTTCAGTGAAACGGTCTTTCAGCGTAGCGGTCTTTCAGTCCGCAGGACGGTCTGTTCGGCAAACGCCGAACTTATATGGCTAAAATTACATTACATGGCATGTTTGCCCGCGTAAGGGGCAAATTCAACAAATCCGAGACGCTCTATTTCAAGGGCTGTCCGTGCGGCAAGGAGCAGTTAGGTGTGGATCTGCTTAACCCCTCCAAAGCGAAAGAACCGAAGAACGTACAATGCCAATCGGCACTGAAAACAGCGGCTCAGGCAGCTAAAACCGCACTCGCTGATCCGACGGAACGTGCTTCCCTTGAAGCGGCATTCAAGGCGCAGAGCAAGTACACCTCCCTCTTCGCCTACGCCGTAGCGCAGAAGTACGTCAAGCCCACCTTCGTGTAAGCAGCGGTTAGGAAAAAAGGAAAACGAAATCGAAAACGTTTGTAGATAATATTCACTTATTGTCCGCATGGTTGTTTTCTTATTTGTTTTCTTCCCTTGTTTTCTTGAAGTAGTCTAACCGAATCGTCTTTTAGAGGATTTGATAGCGAGAATGACTATTAAGGGCGATGGGAGCTTGCTCACGATCGCTCTAAGAGGTATTTACGCTCAAGGCCGCGTGAGTCAATAACCATGCGGACGTAGGCTACGCGTTTTCGCTTAACTAATATTTATTTTCGGAAATTTTTTTTGCATTTTTCTTTAACTTTTTTGTTTAACTAAATCTAAAATCAACAATGGCACATGTAGAATGGAGCGCCGGTATCGATTCTGTATCCGGCGCATTAGCAAAACCCGGTAAGAACCCGCAACACAGTTGCAATAAGATGCTGCTCGGTACCCACCGAACCGCAGCCACCACTAATCCCAATTGTAACCGCCTCTTCCTGCGCAAGAAAGTGGAGCGCTCGACACCGGTGACCACCGATGAGCTCGCCAATCGCGGTCGCTTCGCGGCCGTTTCGGCAGCGGTAGCAGCTCGTGCAAAAGACCTGAACAAGATGGGGCCGGATAAGACGGCTTTTCTGGCTCAGAAGGACACTGCAGGGGGTAAGAAAACGATGAAGAGTTACCTCTGGTCTCTCGAATTGGCCGCTTGGGATGAGAATCATCCGAATGGCTAATTCAAGAGTCCGCAAGGACCGAATTGGCCGCTTGGGATGAGAATCATCCGAATGGCTAATTCAAGAGTCCGCAAGGACCGAATTGGCCGCTTGGGATGAGAATCATCCGAATGGCTAATACTATCATTTAGACGCTGCGCATTTAGAATCTGCGATTTTAGAAATGAGTGCAGGGGATTAAGTTCCTCTGCACTTTTTTAGAATATGGTAAATAAACAAAGATAAATTTATTTATGAATCAATAATCTTCAAAAATCATACAAAATAAAGAAAAAATGCAAAAAGTTCCCCATATGCTTGCATATGTGGGAATTTTTTTGTAACTTTGCACGCTAAAACGATAAGATATGGAAGAACGACACGATGAAATAGTGATTTACAAATCAGAAGACGGGTTGATAAAGGTAGATGTGCTGTTTGAGAATGAGACAGTATGGCTGACTATGGATCAGATGTGCCTGCTTTTCGGGAAGGCAAAGTCTACAATAAGTGAGCATATCCAAAATATATACGCTGAGGGGGAACTAAAAGAGAATGAGACAATGAGAAAATTCGGAATTTCCGAATATTCTACCAAACCAACCAGTTTTTATAACTTAGATGTAATCATTTCTGTAGGTTATCGTGTGAA